>OIEG01000090.1_pt1 | contig 39217 bp, 33 predicted proteins | sample 1581751 | NCBI WGS metagenome assembly OIEG01 (sample SAMN01760950, study PRJEB22395) | human gut metagenome | reverse complement strand
GAGAAGAACTGCTTCCCGAAAGACTGAGAGCAAACAAGCTTACTGTGGATTCAGTCTATAACCATCTGTCCCGCAAAAGCTTTACGATTGCAAAAGATGACCATGGATTCTTTTTAAATCCACATAAAGAATGCAGCAACGGAGTGGCTTTAACACCCGACGGTGATCCGGTTAACAAGTCAATTTCAATTGAAAACGGAACTTCGATTTACATAGGTGACGAAAAGATTACGTTTAACATTCCGAAAGCCGGAGAATCTGCACAGGAACAGGTGCAAAGAACGGTTGTAAGACGTATTATTTAGAATACGGAGGTCAGGAATATGACAAAAAAATATATTGCAGATGTTCTCAGAAAAGCAGATTTTTGCAAAGCATTGCAGTATTTCGCAGGTACTGTAGCTATTGCCTCGGCGTTTGCTGTTCTGCTTCTGGTGAGAACAGAAGAAGGCTTCAACGCCTATATGGGCTGCCTTATTCCGTTTCTGGTTGCATTTGCTGTTTATTACTTGTATGCAGCTTTAATCAGAGCAAATATGATAATGGTATTTGCCGTCAGCTACATAACGGTCTGCTCGCTGACGCTTATGTCTGTTATTGCGCCCTCAAGCCTTTCAAGGTACATATTCGCTATGTATGCCGCAATAGCGATTTATGCCGTAATTAAGCTGATTGTCACAAAGGTCAGACGAAAAAAGCTGTTGCTGTGGCTTGTCATCGCTATGAATGTTCTGATATATGCAGTTCTATTGATTCAGCCGCCGAGCGAGGAACTGGATTATACCAGAGCGTGGCTGGTTATCGGCGGAATGACGTTTCAGCTTACAGAGTTGATTAAAATTCTGGCTGTATGCTTTCTCGCCCTTTTGTACACTGCAAATTTAAGCAATAAACAAAGACTTGTGTTTTTAGATGTATTTCTTTGCATAAACATAGGTGGTTCAATTCTGATTGCTGAATTCGGCTCTCTGCTTGCACTTTTGATTGTGCTGTTTTCGGGCGTATTTGTGTTTGAAAACAACAAAAAGGTCTTACTGTTTTTCTTTTTAACGCTGTTTTTTATTGCACTGGCAGGAATTGTCGTGTTGTTATTGCTCAACAGCAACAGCGGTACAACAGGAGAAAGTGTAATTCAGTATGTAGTCAATCGTTTAATCACCAGATTTACGGGCGGCGACGGATATCAGATAGGACAGGCTATGAAAGCTATCAGTCACGGCTCAGCCTTTGGCAACTTTGATATGGTGGATATCCCTGCTCACAGCAATGACTTTGCTTTTGCTTCCCTTGTGCAGTGCTTAGGTGCTTGTATAGCCGTAAGCTTTCTTATCGCCTTTGTGGCTCTTGCTTATCTGACTTACCGCTGTGTGCCTGTAGATAATACAATAGGCGACTTTGACGGAAAAGCGTCTGTTGTATCGGTTTTGTTTATCACGTTCCAGAGCGCAATTATTATTCTCGTAAACCTTGGTTTGTTTCCGATTACGGGTATCAACTGCTTTTTCCTGAGCAGTGGCGGGGCTTCTCAGCTTGTTTCCTTTACACTGGCTGTATTTGCCTTTTGCGGCTCAGGCAGAATAAGTGAATATATATCAGAGAGAAAGGAGGATTTTTCAAATGAAGCAGTCCGTAAGGTTTAAAATCATTTCAATTTTTGCGGTGTGCATATTTATGGTTACAATAGTAGCCACAATATCAAAGTCAGGGGTCTTGCCTATAAATTCCTACGAATCAGAGGCAGTTGAGGATTACAGGCAGGACGCAGAGAACGAGATAAAGTACAATACCATAATCTGCGGTAATTTTTCCGATTGTAACTGCGAAATCATTCAGAAGAATTCTGAGCCGAAGAAAAACGGAAAACTGCCCGATGAATATGCATATGTCATTGGCTACAGTTCGGAAAATTACGGTGCGTTCGGTTTGCACAGCTCTCAGTTTGATGTTCTGTATGATGACACAGGCAACGGCAAAGGCAAATCAATAAAGCTGACGACAGATAACGGTTTGCAGTATCTCTGTACAGAGTTGCTTAAGGATACAGACGGCTCTGCCGTTGTGATTGAGCGTAACAGCGGAAAGATAAGGGCGTTGGTTTCAACAGATAAGAAAATGGTTTTTTCGGTCAATGATTTGTCTGATGAAAAGATGGCTGAATATAACAGCGTTGAGGGTTTATGGCTTCCAAAATACAATATCAACGAACAGCCGGGCAGTGTAAGCAAACTCTTCAGCTGTGCCTGTATTCTGGAAAGCGGAAATGAGGATTTTACTTATAATGACGAAACAGGAATCGTTATTTACAATGAGGGAGAAGTGAGGAACTGTGATGGTGAAATAATGGGTATGCTTGACCTTAAAAAAGCAGTTCTCAAGTCCTCAAATGTGTATTTTGCTTTAGCTTCAATGCAGGTTGACCGAGCAACGATACAAGATATGATGAAAAAATTTATGTTCAATCAGGATATTGACTGTGATTTCGGTACTGTCAGAACAGACTATGATCTGGGAACATACAGATATGACCGTGCATCAGCATTTTACGGCCAGGGAATGACATTATTCTCAACCGTTTCGCTCGCAATGTTAACGCAGGGAGTTTGTGACGGTAGTATCTACAAGCCGCATATTATTGATTCCGTTTACGACGAAAATGAATCCTCGGTTAAAATTTTCAGCGAAACCGAGGAAGAAGTACTGTCGGAAAATGTTGTAAGCAATGAAACTATGAAAAAGCTTGACAGCATTTTGCTTGAAACTGCCGAAAATTACGGCATACCTGCTGAAATGAACATAAGGGCTAAAACAGGCACAGCCGACCTTGTTAACCTCAAACAAAAAGCGACCATATGCAGTTATAATGACGACTATATAGTTGTTGTTTCCGAAACCAATACGGATAAGTACGGCATTAAGCTTACCGATAAATTAATTCAGATTTATGATTATCTGACATAAAGAAAAGTCCGGACTGTGCCGTGTGCTGAGTTAAGGTACAGTCCGGACTGCATAAACTGCTGAAAAATTCCGGATAATTCATCACCGAGTCGGTTTTGACTAATATATGACCTGTTTCGAGTTTTGTGGTCAAAATAAGATATAATTTCTAAAGAATATTGCGAAAAACTGTTAAGTATGTTATAATTATCACCATAAAATTGTTTTTGAGGTGTTGTTATGTTGTACAGTGCAGTTAAAACGAAAAAGATGGAAAAATTACAGAAAAAAATTCAGAACGATTTCCTGTCAATGCTTTGTAAAACTGACTTCTATAGCTTGCTTGACGCTTGTGAAGCTACAGAAGATATGTCAATAAAAAGGCAGTTTGTGAATGAAATTGAAAAAAAGTTTGACGCATTGAATGTAGCCTATGATGAAAATGCAGAAATTCACAATAAAATAAAAAGATATACTGCACTTGTTGCGGCACTGGATATTCCCAACACGACAGACGGTCTTGATGAAAAAATCTGGGATGAGATTCATAAAAATTATTTGTTGTTTCCAAGTGCGGAACAATATATTGCCCAAATCGTAGACGAGCTGGGAGATCCCGAATTTGCAGATGATACTCTGCGGGTCAGAATACTCAAGCAATTCAAAAAATACCTCAATGTAAAATCGGACAGCCCATACTTTAACGAAGAAATCTATTCCAAAAAGTTAGCGTCAATGTCATATGAAGAAATTAATGATTCATTATTTGACGAAATAAAGTTTGAAATCTCGGCTGATGATGAAGTATTAACGATGTTGGAAGTGTACAGGGAAATATTGGTTTTCAGTGACAAAGAGAGGAAAACTCTGTCAGATTTGTTGTGTCAGAATATGTATTCCGAAAATCCCGCAGAATATGCTGATTTGCTTGCGGAAACGATTAATCAGAATCTGCCGGATGAAGAAACACTCTTAATAATTAAAAAAATTATTGAGGATAATCTGAACAAGAATTTTGAAAGCCTTAAAGAAAACTGCATCATATCCGTTAAAAAGCTTGAAAAAGAAAAAACCTACTTGGAAAAGTTCAAAGGAAAGTCGCCTGAAGCAAAAATAAAAGCATTCATAAAAAAGTTTTCCGATGACGGATATGACGTTTTGTCGGAGAAAAATAAAAAAAGGTTAAGCCGGATTATTTCCTCGGTTGCCGGAAAAAGCGATAATAACAGCCTGTTTGCCCTGATAGAGAATTACAGCGGTTCTGAAGAATTACAGGAGATTTATGAGTTTGTTTTAAATCTGATGAAAAGCAATAATTTTAATCGTGAAAACTATATTTATCGGATTGAGGAGAAGCCGGATTACAAGAAACGGCTTAAAGAATTTACCGGGATATTTATCGTAAACGACCTTCTGGATTTTAAAAAGACCGATCAAAAGGCTCTGGCTCAGATAATAATATCATCATTTGAAAAATATTCCGATAATGCCGACGTTGTTGTTCTGGAGCTGATTTCAGAGGTATTAAAGATCAATCGTAAAAGGGGACAGAGTCTGCTAAAGCTTACGTTCCAACAAATACAAAGGAATTTTCAGAGCTATATTCAGAAGGAGGACAGACGTTCCGATAAAAAGCTGATGCTTGTTTATTACGACTTTTGCAGAAAAAACGGTATGGAAGGTATAAAGTATTTCAGAAATGATATCGAAACTTTAAACGGATTTAATTTTTCGGATATGAGCAAAACGCTGTTTCGGGGCTTTTTTAAGGAGATTAAGCCTGAGTGGAGCGATATTGAAATTCTGGACTATATTATCGGTATGCAATGGCAGAAAACAGACGGCAGATTATTTGAAATGATCAGAAGCGAATATAATAATTGCGCATATGACGGAACCGCTGAGGAAAGCGGTGAGCTTACAATTGATAATATGACGGAGCATATCATAGCTTCTCATCACCGTTTGTCTGACGGAGTAAGGAGCAAGCTTGTTGATTTAATAATCGAATATGATGACAAATTGATTTTCCGTCTTATTAATAATGTTGTAAAGGCTGAGGAAAAGTACGAAACACAAAAGACGTATGAACTCAGTCAGAAATTCGAGGAAATTTATATCGAAACCTATGAAGAGCAATGTGTAGCTTCCGAAAAATACCGGAAGTATCATAAACTTGAGAATGAATACAACGGTGAACTCTCTAAAAAGAAAAAAGATTTCAAAGACAACAAATTTAACAAATGGTTTATCCGGAGCAATAATTTAGCAAAAGGAAGGTTCGGGAAAAGCAAAGCAATCAAGAAACCGTTGTATTATTTTGCCTTTGCGTTTAATATGAAATACTACAGCAGTACCGTTCAGGAGGATTATGACAAACAAAAGGATATAAAAAAGAGACTATTTGAGGATTATTACAGCGATAATCTTATATCCTTTTTATCAGCTGAATCATCTAAGAATATGGAAGCCGAGCCGAGTGGTTACAGCATTAATTATAAAAACTTTGCCGAGGTGATTTATCTTTATTACCTTAATAAAGAGGGTTTGACGCCGGCAGAAAAGCTCAGTCACGCAGAGAATGTTATTGATAAAATCAAAAAATTGGAAAGAGGCAAAGGCAGGAATCACAAAGCTGATTTGTTTACGGAAGATTACAGCAAAAAAGTAAACGATGAGGTTTTCAGACTTGAAGAAGGTGAGCTTGAAAATTATATTACAGATAATTTTTACTGCGACGACAACAGTAAGCTGGGTGCGCTCGAAATTTCAGATGAGCAGAGAACGGCTTTTAGGGAATACAAAAACTTAATTGACGAAATCGACAAAAGACATAATGAATATTGTCATAAGGGATATTACATACGTTATTGCGATAACTTTGACTTTGTAGTTCTGCCCGAACCCTACAGCTCTGACGAAAGGTTCTGCAAACTGATAGACAGAATAAAGCTGAAGATAAAAACAGACAAGGTTTTAAAGGTTAATGATAATGCCCATATAACACGTACTAAAATGATTGCGGCATACTACTATATGTATTGCTATAAATGTCTGAGCCGTGAGGACAATATAAATACGGGACTGGACAGGATATACAGTGATTTTGAGAGTGGATTAAACAAAATTCTTGAAGAATCAGGTTATCAGAAAATAAGTCCGAAAAATATTTTTGACAGTGTCATTATAATTTTTGCCTACTGTAAAATAAACGATATTTTCTGAAGAATTGTTCTGTTATGTTACGTGTGCTTTATATTTAAGTCAGATAACGGTTAAGCTTGAAAAGGAGTTTTTATGAATAAGTACAGGAAAAATATGAAATTAATAAATGACGCTGATTCAGAAGAAAGAAAAAAGATTATCTATCTTTGCAGAGACGGAAATTCCGGTATAAAAAACGGGAAAGCCGAAAAATTCATTGTAAAAGGCGTTATTGGCGAAGGCGGTTCCTGTGTCTGCTATGATGCGGTGGAGGACGTTGAGAAAAAGTCGGGTAATCTTAAGGAATTTTATCCTCTTAATCCTGATTCAAGTGACTACAGCTTCGGACTTAAAAGAACAGCGGAAAACCAGCTTGTTCCATCGGAGCCGTTTTCAGAGCAGGCAGAACTTTTTGAAAAAGCAAAATCAGATTTTATTTCTTCTTACAGAATGTTAAGAAAAATAATGGAGAACAGGGAACTGAACGCTGATTTCAAGACCTTCATTCCGGATTTTTGCATTTACCGAGGCTGTGATACTAACGGCAATGTAATTGAAAATTCCACCGTATATATCTGGACGGAGAATCCCGGCATAGAAACCTTTGACAAATATATTGCCAATGTCCGCAAAAACGTAAACAAAGCTCCGGAGCACAGCTTGTTCGTAATTCTGAATTCAATTCTGTCGCTGACTGAATGTATTGATATATTGCACGAGGAGGGACTTCTGCATCTGGATTTAAAGCCGAGCAATTTCGGCATTTTGAAAAGAGGAAAGAAATTGCTTACCGACAGCGTTTCGCTGTTTGATGTCAATACTATTTATTCGCTCAAAAGTCGATTCTCTTCTATGTCGGGCACAGAGGGATTTATGGCACCCGAGGTTGAAAATGGCGAAGCGGACAACAGGAGTGACATATACTCTATCGGCTGTACCTTGTTTTCTTCAATAATTATTACCGACGAAATTTGTAATGCGGGATATTCAAGAGAATATTTCGGCAGGATACCGGAGCTTGTTGAGAACTCCCGTCTGATACAGGCGTCAGAAACAAACAGCAACATTTTTTTACAATACGAATTATCAAATATTCTTACAAAATGCCTTGAAGTATTACCTCGTTTCAGATATCAGAGCTGTAAAGAGCTTATCAGGGATTTAAGAAAAGCATTAGTATATCTTCTGCCGTCCGAATATAAGGACGATGTTGTTTCGGGTCAGAAACTGGAGCTGAGAAAATTTGAAGCTTTGCTTGACAAGAAAAAGACCAAAAATTCAACCACAGCTTTAGAGTATCATTTGCATAAAAAGCCTTTGTACGAATACCTGCCTGAAAAAGAATATACGCTTAATATCCTGATAATCGGCTTTGGAAATTATTCTCAGAGATTTCTGGATTACTGCCTTCAGGTCGGACAAATGCACAGAATCAGGCTGAATGTTAAAGTTGTGTCGAATGAAATTGAACTAGACAAAAAAATATATGTCAAAGCAAGACCTTTGCTGAGTGAGTTTTTTAATATCAACGGTACGAATAACGACGGCGAAACCTACGGCGACATATCGTTTGCAAAAACCGAATTCAGGTCGGACGATAGCAGAAATTCAACGAATTACAACGGTGAACAGATAAAAAAGGTTGTCGGAAATGAACAAATGCACTACATTTTTATCGCAATTCAGAATGATTCGCTGAACAGAAGGCTTGCCGATTTATGCGTGCAGACTTGCAGAAACTGTTCGGTAAACTTTGCCGTTGAGGATAAAAAGCCTGTGGGCAGTACCAAAGCTAATCCGGTGTTTATCGGCGAGGATATTTCAAAGGAAAAATCCTGTAAAGAGCTTGAAAGAATGGCATTTAACGCCCATCTTGTATGGTGCGGACTGAATGTGGATTTTGAGAAGGAAAGGGCAAAGTTTAAGAATCCGTATAACTATAATTCTTCTGTTTCCAATGCGATATCGGTTCAGTACAAGCTTCACAGCATAGGAATTGATATGAAAAACTGCTTAAGTGCTGCGGAGAAATTCAGGGAATGTATAGCGAACGATAAAAGCCTGCGAAATGAGCTTATTGCCGTTGAGCATCGCAGATGGTGTGCAGAAAAAATATGCGAGGGCTATAAATGCAAGGACGATTTTGATGACTGCGCTGAAAACGGAACAAAGGACGAAAAGAAAAAACTGCATATGTGTCTGGTAAAAAGCTCATCAAAGCAGACCTTAAAGGAAAAGTTTTCCGGTGTTAATCAAACCAAATGGGATACTGCGCCGAAAAATGAAATTGATGAGTTAGACTCTTTGGATAAGGCGTCGATATATCTTCACCGCGCGTATAAGAAGAAAGCGCAGGAGATTAATTATCACGAATTGCTTTCAGGTACATATCCGCTGAGAATCAAGGAATTGATAAAGAATAACCGAGAAGCAGATGTAGCGTTTTCCGAGTGGATTGCCTGTATGAATCTGATAAGCAACGGAAATATTCAGCAGACCTATACATACAAAGCTCTCAAAAGTGTATTTGAAGATACCCTGAAAAGCTTTGACAAAAGAACGAAACATGAAATACAGGCTATAATAAATATAATGGATTCAAAGTTCGAGCCCGTGCTGAAAAGTACGGAATATAAGGATTATAAGCAGATTGATGCAGAGCTTGTGGATTATATTCCGTTTATTTTGACTTACAGGGAAGATTTGAATTTAGTTATACCCTTCTCTGTCGGAAACAATACGCAGATATTCGGGAATTTTGCCTCAGCCTCAGTTATCAATCCCGGAACGGTCACGTACCTCTGTCATATCAGTAACCCAGAGGAGCTGTCGGAATTTGAAAAGGCGGTAGCCTATGTGATTAATCTTTTTGATAAACAGCATCTCAGACTTAAATCAAAGATACGCCTGATTTTAAGCTGTAGCAAAGACAGCGGGTTGGAAAAAACAATCAAAGAGCTTGTAAAAAGGCTTAAGCATGAATACAGCACAAGAATAACCGGAATAAAAGTTTTTGTCACAGAATCAGATGATAAAATAGCAGGCGTATTTGAACAGGAATTGCTATCAAAGGGTGAAACCGCTGACGCAATTGAGCTTAACGAAACCAAGCTGTCCTATCTGCTTCTGGGAAGCGGAATCTATAATAAATTTCCGTATTACAAATTTAATTCTGCAAATAAAACGTTCATTGAAACTCATGGCTGTGATTTTCTCAGGTATATCAAAGCATCTCAGCACCTTAAGGTTTCAGATATGCTTGCAATGAAAAACTCTGTGGGAAAAAGGGAAATGATTCCTGAATTCTATAAGGAGTACAACAGCCTTTGGAAGGACGTTTACGGCAAAAATCCGACGGCGTGGAAAATGATGTGCGAGCTGTTGTCTGCCGTTTCAGATAAAAACGATTTGCTTGCAGTCTTTAGTATTGACAATAAAAATGAAAGCTATATTGAATTGTCATACATTATTCCGTCATTTGCATTTAACGCTGTCAATAAAATATTTGTGTTTTTGCGCAACGATGTAGAGCTGATTGCAGACACATCGGAAATCAATTATTACACCACAGATTCATTTGAGCTGAAAATATCTGCACCTGCCGTTTACAAGGATAAATTTGATTCAATGTTCAGCAATCCTTATATTCTTATGAACAGCGAGGATATTGTCTGCTTTACGGATAATAAGAGAATAAAAATAGTTGTCAACAGTCTTATTGTAAAAAATATTTTGATGAATGCTTACTCCGATTTTGAAAAGTATGACGGTCTGATTAACGGCGTAATAAAAAAGCTTGTCCGCAAAGGCTTTGTTACCGGATATAACGAAAAAATAAATAACGGCGTTAGAAGCTTTGGCTTTACCTATGCAACAAGGAGCATTAAGGAGCTGATGACTAATGCAGGCAGATTGCTGGAAATCTATGTTTACCACAAATGTCTTGAAAATCATATATTTAATGATATAGCCGGAAGCTATGAGATATGCTGGAATAATACCGAAGTCAGAAGTGAATTCGACTGCATTTTAACAAGCGGATACAGAAGCCTGTTTGTTGAATGTAAATCAAGAAATGTGATTGAGCAGGATTTTTATTTTAAGCTTTCCGCTCTTGCAGAGAAATTCGGAATTAATGCGCAGGCTGTATTAATTGCCGACACAAGAGAGAAAAACCAGAATGTGAAAAAGACAAATGAAATACAGATTTTACGAGGGGATATGCTGGACGTAATTACGATTAACGATACAAAGGAAATTGATGATATTGGAAATACCCTTGCAAAAATCATAACAGAAAAAGTTGAAATTTAAATAAACATTAAAAAGGAGCAAAATATGTATAAACCGCAACCGATAGATACAAGTGATGTTAGACTTTCGGAAGATATGCTTTCCTTAATCGAAAAGCTTGCCGAAAATACGCACGACGTCTGGGCAAAAGGAAGAATTGCACAGGGCTGGACATACGGCAAAGCGAGAAATGACGAATTAAAGCAGACCCCGTGCTTACTGCCTTACGACGAACTGCCCGATTCGGAAAAGGAGTATGACAGAAATACAGCGCTGGAAACTATAAAGCTTATCATCAAGCTGGGATACAGAATTGAAAAATAAACCTGTTAAATCCTTGATTTTTTATAAGGGAGAAAACGATATGGAAAAATATGAAGTTTTTGTGAGCTATCGACGTGATGGAGGAGAGGCGTTGGCTTGTCTTATAAGCGAAAGATTAAAGCAGAGAGAGTACAGCGTGTTTTATGATGTTGAGTCGCTGAGATCCGGAAAGTTTAATGAGAAAATATTTCAGGTAATTGACAATTGCACCGACGTTATAGTGGTTTTACCTGAAAATGGCTTGGACAGGTGTAAAAATGATAGTGATTGGGTAAGGAAAGAGGTAGCTTACGCTATTAACGCAAAGAAAAACATAATTCCGATAATGATGAGAAATTTTGAGTTTCCAAAAGATTTACCTGAGGATATAGATGAGCTTAGAAATTTCAACGCTATTTCGGCAAATATGGAATACTTTGAAGCTTCATTTTCAAAATTACTTTCTATGCTTAAATCAGGACAAGAGTTGCCTCTTGAAAAAATAAATAAACTGACAAATGATGAATCGCTTCAGAAGGAAATAACTGAATGTTTGGAAGACGTAAGAATGAATAACAGTGCCGAATCCAAGTTTAAGTTAGCAAATTGCTACAAAAAGCTTAATAACAGCAGTTACAATGAAGAAGTTGCAAAGCTTTATATGCAATCTGCCGAATTGGGATATGCACCTGCACAAAATGCCTTAGGTGATTGCTATTATTATGGAGTAGGTGTTGAAAAGAATATTGAAAAGGCTGCTAATTGGTACAAACTCAGCGCGGAACACGATTATGACGTAGCTCAATATAATTTAGCGTATTGTTATAAATATCATAACGAAGAATTATATTTAGAGCTATTTAAAAGAGCAGCAGAACAAGGCAATGCAGATTCATTGTACGAACTCGGTAAGTATTATGAAAATAATGAGAAATACAGCTGTGCAAAAGAATATTATGAAAGAGCAAGTGATTTAGGTCATAAAAAGGCGTTAAAAAAGATTAATAGAAAATTCAGTAAGTTATATTGGTGGGCAAAAATAAACAAAAAAGCAATAGACTCTGCACTTATGGCAAGCTTTATCGTGTTTTTAATTGGCGGTTTGGTTGCTCTTGTTATATTGTCAGCTACAGGCGTAATTGGTGAATAAAAATATTCTGTAAAAATACATAACAGCTTACTAGATTTAAGATTTACACGGAGATTATTCTGTGCTTTTAGAATTAGAAGACACGAAAGAGTATATTATTGCTAAATCTGTTCCTTTTATTAAACCAAAATAAAGGTATTATTTGGAGGGAAACTATGGATTATAAATATGATGTTTTTTTATCTTTTTCCAGTTATGATAATGTTTATGCAGTACAAATGATAGAGGAGCTGAAAAACAGTAATATTAGAGTATGTACTCAAAAAGATGTTCAACCCGGTGATAAACTAAAATTCTCAATTCAAGGAAGTATTGAAAAATCAGAGTATTTTGTCTTTTTATGTTCAAGCTCTTTTTTGAGAAGGTATCATAAAGAGTTAACACAACCGGAATCAAAACCGATTTCACATATTGACTATGAAATAAAACTTGCCGTAAAGGAAGCGTCAATCAATGGCTTAACAATTATTCCGGTGGTTATTACTACTTGGGGTGAGACTACGGTATTATCACTTGCAAAGGATTTATTTCCAGATTGTTTGAAGATTATATCCGGTGGTATTGAAAATGCCAAAAAAAGCTTAGTGGAATTTTTAAACAGAAAAAGGGAAATAAAAAATCTGTTTAACTCTGCCGATCAGGCGTGGATTTACGGTGCCTACGAACAAGCATACAGGTATTTCATGGCATTAGCTGAAATAGTTGACAGCAGTTCTGTAGATTCCTGTTACAACAGAGCTGCCCAGTGCTGTGAAAATATCGGACGCTTTGATGAGGCAGAACAACTATATAATCTGACTAAAAATTCAGAGGCACTTAAGAACTTAGAATACACTAAATCAAGTAATATAAAATCTGACACTGATTCAAAAGACCGGAGTGCAGATAAAACTTTGCTTGAAAAGATAGCAAACTATTGTGATGCATCTATCGATTTGTTCTATGAACTTCTGAAAAATAACAGTACACCTGAAAGTATTAATTGTTTAGAGACAAGCTATTCAAGGTTATTAAACTATTGTAAATCAACTGGAGGGATGGATAGCTTAATGTCAACTGTGCTTTCTAAATCAAACAAGGTCATACAAAGACTGAAAAGTGAAGTGAGAGCAAATGAAAATACAGAAGACGATAAAGAGCATGATCGAAGAATCATAAAATCATATCGCAACTATCTGGGCTTGGATTTCCCTGAAGCTGATAATTATGATGTTTTTATCTCATATAAATCTCAGGATGAAATATATGCCCGAAGAGTTTATGAATTTTTACAAAGTGAAGGTAAAAAAGTATTTTTTGCCTGCGAAGTATTGCCTGAAATGGGAAAAACTGAGTACAGAGATGCTATTATGGATGCACTTGATCATTCGCAGCACCTTGTTTTAGTTACCTCAAGATTGGACTATATAACAAGCAACTGGGTAAAAGAAGAATGGTCATTTTATGTAAGTAAGTTAATTGAAGAAAATCACAAAGGAAATATAGCAATAATCGAGCATGATAATGCAAATATCGAAAAGAAACAGTTACCGCCGAATTTGAGATATAAGCAAAGGTTCAAGTTGAGTAATTATAAAAAATCTTTGTTAAAATACTTAGAGCAATAATTGGCAGGAGTTGAGTTGGATGATAAATAAATATAAAAACATTTCAATTATTTACGGTGGATCGGGTGCTGAATGTGCAGAAGCAATTAATAAAAACCTTGCCCAAAAACATATTTCCTGTCATTATCCTATACGTCCGCTGATTATGAAAAAAGAAATTTTAAGCTCTGCAAATATAATGGAAACAGTACAAGATATTATTTCAGGTTCATCGGCATGTGTGATAATACTTACATTTGACGATATTGATAATACACGGGTAAGACAAAATGTTTTAATTGAGCTGGGAATGGCTTTAGCTTATATCAGGAAAGAAAATTGCTTTTTCCTTTGCGATAAACAAAAACTGCCCGATGACTTTCCTTCCGATTTAAAAGGATTTATCAATCCTAATTATTTTGACAAGTCAAATCTTGAAATTACGGCAGAAAGCACAGCCAAGGAAATCATTTCTCATCTTGACATTGAGTGCACAAAGAATATTTGTTTTGACTATTCTTATCAATATGACAGAACAATTCTTGCTGATATACCACGTGCAATTCTTGAGAAAGGAATGGAAGCACAACTGCACGGCATTCTCGATGAATGGCTGAAAAATATCAAGGAGTTTGATTTTGTTTCTGAAAGAATAATGTATATTCTCGAAAGAATAGAGTATCTGCCGGTTTTTAATAATGACAAAAATATGGAAAACTTCTTAAATCAGATTCGTGACCTGATTACACCCACGAAAACGGATAACGAAAACGGAAGTTATGAAAAGTACGTAGATATATGTGATTTCATTAAGAATCTGATAGATTACACTCAGCTGAAAACACAGAAAGAGGTAACAGATTCTCTTTATAATATAGGCAAAAATAAAAGACAGGATGAACTTTGTTACAGAAAATTTAAAAGAATTGCAAAAGAGATAAATGAATTTATTGACACGTTCAGAAACGGCGGTAATTACAACTGGCTGATTCAGATAGCAGCCTATGATTATGCATCACTTGCCGATTTAAAGCAACTGAAATATATTAAAAAAAATACCGATAAATATAAGAATATACTTGCCAGAACAATTAAAAATTTTGAATCTGCCATTAAAATTGCAAAAAGCCAGGATATTAATTCTGATAAAATGTGGTTGGGATATCTTGCATTTAACCTTGCAAGAGCATATGTTCTGGATTTTGAAATCAATAAAAACAGCAAGGATATAGAATTAGTTTGTGATTATTTAGCACTTTCCATAGATATAAGACATTCATGGATTATTCGCAATCCGTTTCACGGCGTTTTTGCAAATGCACTTTCTTTTGAATATTTTATTGCTTCAAAGTACGATTATGAACTGCGCGCTATGCTTCCGGAATACACCAACGAAACTATGGAAGACCAGCTTAATAATCTTAAGGAACTGAAGGACGAACTTAATCTGTACTGTAAAAATTCAGAATTCGGAAAGCTCTATGATGTCAGAAACAGCATAGATGACTTGATACATAGAATTGAAACAGAGGTACAGGTTTAAGCAGACTGTAATATGATTTCAGAAAATCAGCGCAGATTTTCTGAAACAAGTATTATTAATAACGGCAAAGACTGGGATAATAATCTGATAACCATTGAATTTATAAAGACTAATATGTTTTATTCCGATTGTTTTTTGGAAAAATGTATGAGAGTGTGTAAAAAATATGAAAAAAATAAAAATATTTTTAGGTTCATCAATAACAGAATTTGAAAAAGAACGCAATGAACTTGAATTGTTTATTCGCAATCTTAGTGATAGGTTTGAAGATAAATATAATATTAAGATTGTCCCGTTAAGATGCGAATACATGGATAACTATGTACGAGCAGAAGGAACACAAAAGGCCATTAATGAGGAATTAGTGCGTGAAAGTGACATGTGTTTCTTTATCTTTTTTACAAAAGTTGGTGAATTTACAGAAGAAGAATTTAGAGTTGCTTTTGATAAATTTAAAAAAGACGGAAAACCTAGGATTTATATTTACTTTAAGAATATACCCGATGGCATTGATGTTGAGAAATCGTTGAGAGAGTTTATGAGAAAAATTGATGAGGAATTAAAACATTACCACGGCTCTTTTGACCATATAGATACTGTTAAACTAAGAATTCTTTTGAATCTGAAAATTCAGGAAATGGATTTTATATCTGTTGAGGTCGAAAACAGAGAATGTATCGTAGACGGTTATGGAGTGCTTGAAACTACACATATAAATGAATTTGCAAATAGTAGTGCCCTACAGTCCCTTAACGATGAATTGTGTAAAACACAAGAATACTATTATCAAATGAAACCGATTTATGAAAAAGGAGATTATAGTGATTCGTTTTATAAAGAATATCTCGCCACATCTGACAAGATTAAGTCGTTATCATCTGCTGTCAATGAATTAGAGAAGAGAATATTTGAGGTATCTTTACATCTATGTAGAGATGAAGTTCACGGGAACGTTACTGTACGCCAAAAGGAGGCGTACAGACTTTTTGAACTGGGTGATTATCAGGGATGCCTTAAAGTGTTAGATAAATATGAGATAAATGATGATTTTTTCTCATTTGAAGACAAAGAAATAGAAAAGATTAAAAGAAAAGCCGTTTGTTTTGTGAGAGAACACATGATGGCTATAGATATGATGTTTACGAATCTGGGTGAGGAAAAATCGATAGATTATAAAGCAATAGAGGAACGATATGATATTATTGTTCCGGTATGCAAAAAGTATAATATAGAACTAGATGCTTTAATAAAATATGCAAGGTTTTTGTGTTTTCTTGAATCCAACAAAAATAATTGCAAAAAAGCCTTATCTGTTGCAGAAGATTTAGAAAGTATATATAATTCTGATATTGGTAATGTATCGGTTTACGAATGGCTTGATTTAAAGATATTATTCGGAGATATTTATTTCAAGCTTCCTCTAAACAACAATGAGCATACTATAACTTTTTGTTTGGATGAAGCCTTAAGGTACTACAAAGACGCAAAGAAAATTTCTGAATCAGGAGAGGATAAAGCTTTAACGGAAGAATTACCATATATACTGAATTGTATAGGAGATGTGTATTATGAGAAAAAAGACTATAATTCTGCTATAGAATATTATTCCAATGCAGTAGGTGCTTCAAAACAATTATGCGAAGTTGATAACCATTCCAATGTTCAAGAAATGGCATTTTCGTATGTGAATCTTGGACAATGTTATGAAATAATGAATGATATGGATAAAGCAAAAGAGAACTATGAATTATCACTTGAAATATGCAATAATCCTGAATTAGTCAAAAAGTGGTGGATAGTTGATGCTTTATATAGAGTTAATTATGCATTAGGCAGATTTTATCTATACAGTAAGCAAGATGAAATAGAAAAAGCTGAAATTTATTTTATCAATGCTTTGTATGTTTGTAAAATTAATGTGGCTATTAACCCGTTAGGGAGCGATTCCGTCAGAAAACTCACTAAAACGATTTGCGAATTAGGTAGATTCTATGAAACCCATGTTTACCTGCTTAAAAATGAAACATATTATTTCGAAGAATTAGAGAATTTGATTAATCACTATAGTGTTGTATTTGAGTACTATCCATTACAGTATAGGAAACTGATAGCGGACATATATAATAGTTTAGTTCGTATAGACAGAGAATCGAAATATAAAGATCTAATTATAAAGTACCTTGAACTCTTAATCAAAATATATGATTTGTTAGATAAACAATGTCCGGGTGAGTATAGCGAAGATATGATTTCGGTGTTTAATGCGGCCTATAATATATACTACAGCATTGGTTCGTTTGAAAAAGCTTTTGATTATATGTGCCGGATTATTGCCATAGAAGAACAAGAAAACAACATTGAAATCAATGTTATCAAAAGGATAACGCATTATAACTGGGTTGGTAGTTATTATAAAAAAACAATAAACTATCAAAAGCACTTGAATTTTACTCCAAAGCATTAAGTTTATCCTTAGATACTGCAGAAAAAGAAGATAGGGAAGGGCTTTACGCTTTTGTAGCTTACTTGTATGGAGAAATAGGGAAAATCTATATAGATTCTGGAAATTCCAAAGTAGCAAGATTTTGTATCAAAGAGAAAATAGGGTGGTTAAAGGCTATTGCAAATTATGATCCTGATACTTATATTCCGCTTATAGCTGGTGGTTGTTTTGATTTAGTGCATTGCTATAAAGGGATGATAAAAAAAATATTTTATCTTTATAAGGCTTGCTATTATGCATTTCAGTATCCTGATAATCAAATCTGCAAAACTATTTTGAAAACTATAAAGATAAAAAATAGATGAACAATTGAATAACGAAAATAATAGTATTATTATGATTATTTTATGTTCACTCTATTTCTGTATCTTTTATCTATTTTTATTCTAAAAGTGCATAATTTTTATTGTCCATTGTAAATAAATCAATTACAAATCAGCCTGTTGTATGAGTAAAAAATTGCAAAAATATTGTTTCTCAAAGAACATAGACTTTGAAAAGCCAATGAATAAACCAAATCTTCAACAAATACAAAACAATAAAATGTTTTTAAGTTGTGAAGTAACCAAAGAAAGGGGTATCTATGAAAAAAGATGTATTTATCAGCTACGCTTCTCCTGATAAGGAAGCAGCTCAGAATGTTGTAAAATATTTAGAGGACAATAGTATTAATTGTTTTATTGCTCCTCGCGATGTTGATCCGGGAAAAGCCTATGCTTCAAATTTAATGCATGCGATTGATATGTGCAATGTAGTTGTTTTGATTGCTTCAGATGCGATGAACAATTCAGAACATGTTCTTAATGAAGTGGATGTAATTGTATCAAAGCGTAAAAATCTGATTCCTTTTTTTATTGAGGATTTTGAGATGAATGATGATTACAGATATTATTTAGGCAGGACGCATAGGATTATCGCTTATCCGAATTTAACATCTGATTATTACTCAAAATTGTATGACTCAATTCGGATGTTACTGCCTCACGCCGTTGAGAAAAAGCCGACTGAAAATGACAACAACGATATACATAAAAAAAGCGTTTTTAGCGAAAGAGCAACTACGGTTTTTAATTATTTACCGGAAAGGGGAATAATGATAAATCCCGAAGACGGACAGCGAAATGTCAGCTTCAGAACGGATACATTTATCAGTATGTTCGGAGGAATATACGAAAGCGTCGTTGATGTTTCTGCCCAAAAGCATGCGGATGAGATTTTTCATAAATCTGGATATATAAGCGGTCAGAATTTTGCGGAACGCTTAAATGATCAATGGGCTGTATCTCAATCCTCGCCGTCTTCTTTTGAGGAAAAACTTTCAAAATGGTGCGAATTTGACTCGAATGTGGGATGGGGCAAGTTTTCGATCAATGTAAATGTTAACGAAGAAACAGGAGATTTTAGCGGAGAATTATCAATCAGTGAATGCTTTATTGTAGATAAAAAAGGAAAAAGACATATATGTGAATTTATAAAAGGCTATTGTGAAGGAGTTATAGAAACTCTGTTATGCGTAAAAGTGTCTTTGGAATGCATAACTTGTCCCATAAAGAACAGGTTTAAGTCCGTGTGTAAGTTTAACATAGAATTGGCGGATAATTGAATTAATTATGAAAGGAGAATTTGATTTTATGAAATTGCTCTTTGTGTTTACGGGAGGCACTATAGGAAGTAGCATAACCGGTGAATACATTTCTACGGATAAAAATAAGCCGTATAAACTTATTGAAACCTATAAATCCAAATTTGGATTTATTGACAGCTATGATATTACTGAGCCGTATTCCGAATTGAGTGAAAATAATACTGGCAACACTATTAAATGCCTTGTTTCCTGCGTTAAAAAGCATATTAATCAAGTATATGACGGAATAATTGTTACTCATGGGACGGACACGCTTCAATATTCGTCCGCCGCATTAGCATATTCACTCGGAAACATAGATATTCCTGTTTGTTTTGTTTCAAGCAATTACCCCATAGAAGATTCCAGAGCAAACGGAATTGTTAATTTGCATACCGCCATTCAATTTATCAAAGAGATAAAACACGGAGGCGTTTGGGTTGCCTACAAAAATAATAATGAATTACCAAAGATCCACAGGGCTACAAGGTTAGCATCTGGAAGCGCTTTTTCGGACAATATAGACAGCATACTTAATTCTTATTACGGATATTATGATGATAAGTTTGTTTTTCATAAAAACAGCAATTACGCAGAAAAGACTGATGAAATACCGGAGCTATCAGTTAACAATCTAAGTGAAAACTGTAATGGCATTCTTAGAATAGTCCCTTTTCCCGGTATGGTGTATCCGAATTTGAATAATGAAACAAAATATGTTTTGCATGAAAGCTATCATTCAGGAACTATTAATTCAAAAGTCTGTAACATAAAACCCTTTTTGCAGGAAACGCGTAACAAAAATATATCCGTATTTCTCACCGGTGTTTCAGACGAAAAAGCATATGAGAGCACAAAAATATTAAATGACTACAATGTTATACAGTTGACAAACTGTGCTCCTATATCAATGTATATGAAGCTTTGGATGGTTGTTTCAAGTGGTCTAGATCCCAAAAGCATAATGAAAAAGTCTTTAGCCGGAGATATCGTTATATAAATGTGATGCTTCATTTCAGCTGTTATTTGAAAGGCATTTATACAAGAGAGGAATTATTATGAAAAAATAAAAATATTTTTAGACTCATCAATAACAGAGTTTAGAAACGAGAGAATGGAGCGTGAAAACTTCATTTACAAAACAAGCAGAGAAATTTTTGAAAAGAATTACAATATTCTGATTGAGCCGTTTCTCTGCGAAAACCTTGATAATTATTTGCACGAGGTAGGCACGCAGAAGGTAATAAACGAAGAATATGTAATGGGAAGCGGTATGTGCTTTTTCATCTTTTTTACAAAAGCTGGAGAGTATACCGAGCAGGAATTTGACGGCGCCTTTAAAAAGGAAAGCAACCCGAAAATTTACATATAATATTTTAAAATCTCGGTGACAGCGAAAAGGTTTAAAATTCTGTAATAGAATTTATGCGACAGCTCGATAACGAGCTGTCACATTGTCACGGTGCGTTTGACCATATTGATACAATTAATTTGGGAATATTACTCAACCTGAAATTGCAGGAAATGGACTTTGTTTTGGTTGAATTTGAAAACGGCAAATGTGTTGTGGATGGTAAAGATGTACTTGATCTTTCAAATGTGTCCGAATTTGCAAATAACGGTCTGTTAAAACGGCTTCAGCAGGATCTTGCTGAGATTGAAGAAAAATATGTGCATATGAAGTCTAAATATGCAAAAGGAGAAGCAAGCGACTCTGAACGCAGAGATTATGAGAAAATTGCGTTGAGAAGAGGTGAGCTTATAGAAACAATAGAATACTTGCAAAAACAGATATTTAAAATGACCCTTAATCTTTGTAAGGGTGATGTTCGCGGTACTATTACTATTGAGCAAAGGGAAGCGTTTCGCCTTTTAGAGCTTGGGGATTACGAAGGTGCAGTGGCTGTTCTTCAAGATAAGGATAAAGAAGCGGAATATTTCAGAAAAAGTAAGATTCGTGTTGAACAGCAAAAGGAAGAGTCGAGAAGTTTTATACAAAACCGTAAAACAGCAATTGATATTCTTATGACAAAGATAAAATATGATAATCGATTTAAAAACATTGAATATGAATATGAAACTATTGTGCCGATTGCAGAAAATAATTTAGTTGAACTTGATGTGATTTATGATTATGCAAATTATTTATTAGTTCAAAATAAACAGAACAGGGCCTTAACAATTGCGAAAAAACTGGAACTCATTTATGATAATAATCCTGATATTGATGATGAGCATAATAAATCAGCTCTTTTTGTCTTTTAGGACATATTTGTAATTCTATAAGTTCAAAATACAAGTTAGCGGAAAAATATTATCTTAAAGCAATAAAAATAGCTGAAAAATCGGCAGAGGAAAACCCAGACAAATATCTTGCTGATTTGGCGACGTATTGCGATTGTGCAGGACTTTATTATGAGGATCATATAAATAAAGAAAAAGCCGAAAATTATTTCAACAAAGCTGTTGATATTTTCGCAACATTAGCAAAAGAAAATCCTGATAAATATGATTATGATTTACTAAAAAGCTATAACAACATAGCCTGCTATTTTAGATGTCAGAATAACGGTGAAAAGGCGGAATATTACTACGAAAAAGCTTTATCAATTGTTGAAAAACTCGAAGGAGAAAATCCCGATAAAGATTATTATGGTTTTGCAATAATCTATGATAATGTAGGTTCTTTTTTAGACGAGCAAGAAAATGAAGTAAAAGCCAAAGAAAAAGCCGAGGATTATCATAATAAAGCCTTAAATATTTTGGAAAAGTTAGCCCTCGAAAACCCGAAAAAATATTTTGCCGATCTGGCATTATGTTACAATTCTTTTGGATTATTCTATAAACGTAATGGCAATAGAAAAAAAGCCGAAGATTTGTATTTGAAAGCATTGGATATTTGGAAATATATGGTTGAGTTGGATCCGGAAAAATGCATTCCTGATTTATCTATATGTTATAATAATCCTGGTATGTTTTATTCGGATGTAGATTTAGTTAAATCCACTATATACTATATCAAGGCAATAGAAACGAGTGAAAAAATTGTGTTGAAAAATCCGGAGAGGTTTAATCCGCATTTAGCAATAACATATTACAATTTTTCCGGATTTAACAATCAATATCTTGAAAAAGCATATCAGATTGCAAAGAATTACCCCGATAATATATATTGTAAACAGATTATTGATTATGTTGAGAGTAACTAAAAAGTAACTAAAACCGCATTTATAATAAATATTTATATTCGGAATGAAAAAGCTATGAATAAAATAGAGTATCTTCATAACTTGATATTGCAATTTGCGAGTGCCTGAAATGATAATTTGCCAAAAAAACAGAACCCCTTGGTTTTGAATTTTATAAGTAACACCCTTTGAAAAAGATATATTTTAGTTAGTATAAAATAGAGATACTGAGATATGAAGTCAGTATCTCTATTTTATTGCAGGAAAAATCAAAAGCAGGGAAGTGTGAATTAAATGAAACTCAAAATCGTTACTGTGTGCGAAAACAAAATTAATAAAGAAAACAGTGAACTTAAACGGGCTATTATTAAAGCATCAGAAGAGCTTGGTGCTAAAATTATTCAATTTTATGAAAGTGGAGTCTACTTTAATAATATTTATAACGCTGAAAATATCAAATATGACAAACACGGAGACTGCTTTTTTACATATAAGGCACACGGAAAGAATAAAACGCAGTTAAGACTGCTTTACTCCTGTGTGCAGATTGACGATACTACATACATAATTGTGATTGATTATATCGAAAAAAGAAAGACAGTCAATAAAGGTCATAAGGATCATATTGAAAAATTCTCAAAGTATGACTCGATGGACTTAAATGCGTTTTGCCAGCAGAACAATATCTGTTTAGCTGTATAAAAGAGTTTATCAATAAGGAAGGTTGGTATTTATGTATCTTATTCAGGGAAGTTATGAAAAAGCAATTGAATATTGTAAGGTTAAGCAGAAAAAATTTTTTGAGTTTGAATTTTGCTACACGTCTATGAATGAGCGTTTCAGAGAGATTGACAGGTTTCTCTGGGAATCAAGACACCAGATGACTCGTTACAAAAACAGTTATGAAGGACCGGTTGTAATTAACCTTACAAGCTGGAATCCGCATTATCCCAACGAATATTTCGAAGCATTTATGTACTTCCTTAAGAGCAAGGCAAAACAGCTTGATATAACATTTATTATTGAGCAAAAGTGCAACATAAATATTCTTGAAAGACTTAAGTGCTTTTTTGATGTTCAGATTAAGAGTCTTGATATAGAAAAAACTACGCAGAAGAGTATCGCACAAAGACAAATTGGATTTCATATGGATGAGGAGGACTATCAGCATGTATGAAGCTAAATATCAGAAGTACATAACAAAAAGCAATTCAAGATTTTCTGAGCCTGAAGAGATTCTTGCTCACGCAAGACCGTTGACAAACACTTTTGGAAAAACAGCCTCGGGAATACCACTGTATTATTCATCGGATGAAACTCTATATGTTGATAATGAAGATAATCACACCCTGGTAGTAGGTCCGACAGGATGTAAAAAGTCGAGAGTTACTGTTTTTACAACCCTTGCTACAATTATCAATGCAGGAGAGAGCGCTGTTGTGAATGACCCGAAAGGCGAGATTTATCGAAAGACGGTTTGGCTTGCAAAGAAAAAAGGAGCTAAAATAACGGTTTTGAATTTCAGAAAACCGCTGTATTCCGATTCATGGAATCCTCTGGCAGAGGCGTACATATTACATAAGCTTGGCAAAACAGACGAGGCAATTCAGTGTGTGAATGATTTTGTAGAAAGCGTTGTTGAACCTGCTATACAGTGTACTAATGACCGTTATTGGGGCGATACGGTTAAGCAGTTTCTGACAGGTGTTATTCTGACGTATATGGATTCAGTGCCTCCTGAGTATTTTAACATAACAAATATTATGCAGCTATGTCTGGAAGAAAACAGCAGATATCTGAAAGATATTCTCTTGAATATGGACCATACAACAACAGCTGCATTCGGACTGCATTCAGTGCTTGACCTTGAGGCTGAAAAAACAAAATCTTGTGTCTACAGCACTTTAATGGCTGTTATGCAACCTTTTACACAGAACTCCGGTTTGATGAAAATGCTCAGCGGTGATGTTGTTGATTTTCAAAGCCTCAGCAAAAAGCAATCAGTTATATATTTAATTTATCCTGATGAGAAAAACAATCTGAATTTTCTTGTGAATCTGTTTCTTACGCAGTGCTACGAAACTCTTGTGAGAACAGCGTTTGAATGTGAAGGTGACAGATTGCCGTTAAGAGTGAATTTCCTGCTTGACGAATTTTCAAATCTTACACCCATTAGTAACTTTGATAACCGTATAAGCGAGGCTCGTTCAAAGAATATCAGATACTTTTTATTTATACAGTCATTCTGCCAGCTTAAACAAAAATATAAGAATAATGCTGAAACAATAATTTCCAATTGTAACAACTGGATTTGCTTTAGTTCAACCGAGATGGAGTTTCTTGAAAAAATAAGCCGTATTTGCGGTAATGAGGTTGATTATAACGGTAATGAGCATCCGCTGTTATCTCCTTTCGATATGCAGCATTTTCAAAAGACAGATGAATCTGTAGAGGTGCTGATAATAAAGCGAGGTCTTTATCCTTTTGTAACCGCATTACCTGATTATGAATATTTAAGTTTATTTAATAATTGTAAGGAAGAATCTGTAAATGTGATCAATTCAAATACAAATGCAAAATACATCACATTTGAAGAATGGATAAGAGAAATGACTTTCGGCAAGTTTAGATTTCCTTTTCCAAAGAACAAAGCTGCGTAAACCATAAATTCCTTCTTATTCAACCTATAAAATAAAAATCAGTAAATCCGATAGTCCGAAAGTATTGAGGGTTAAAACCGAATAAAAATTATTAAATAGGTATAAAAGTATTTACTTGCTTAATGAAATTTGATACAATATTGACACAATCTGTTGAGCTTAATGCTTGTTTTACAATCCGTAATATCTGTGGATACAGCCTGTGGCTTTGAATGCTGTATTAAGGAAAATCGGAAAAATCGTTATCAGCGTTAAGATTAAAAATTCGGGTGCGTTTATGTTAAATAAAAATTTTTATAAAAGCATAATTCTGATTGTTATCGTATTTATCTGCTTTTTAACAAATAGTATTGTTGCGTCTGCTGTTACAGAACAGCAATCTGAGGGTTGGATTTATACTATTGAAGATAATGCTGTCAAAATAACCGGTTATGCCGGAACGGAAACTGTACTGAATATTCCGTCAGAGATAGACGGGTATCCGGTATACTCAATTACCGGTCTTGCAGGAAATAATAATATTACAGAGGTAAATATTCCAGAGGGTGTTGAGGGGATAGAAGACAACGCTTTTTGCAACTGCGAAAATCTGAAAACAGTAAACTGCCCTTCTACATTGCTTTATATCGGCAACGGTGCTTTTGAAAATTGTTTTGAGCTGACTGATGTCAAATTCACCTCGGAGTATCTATATGTATCTGATTATGCATTCTATAATACGTTGGCAAAAGTAATTGAGGTAAAGGAAATACCGGATTATAACTACCGTAGTTTTCCGAGCGGAACCGTATTCTCACACAATATTTTCACAACATTTTTTTTAAGATTTGTTGTTTCGCTTTCTATATCTCCGAGTTTTGTGAAAATGTCAAGACCGTTAGTTACATTGCTTCTATGCTTTATTCTCGCAATAATAGCGTATGCGATTTACAGAATAAATATTAGGATAAAACGATTGCTTGGAAAAGATAAGAACTATAACTATGAAAAATATTATGATAGTTTCAGCAGAATATCTGGAAAAGTCAAAGAACACAATAATAACGCCTATGTATATAAGAATCCCAAAGATAATATTCTGAGCTTTAGAAAATACTTTTTAATTATATCGATATGCATATTTTCGTTAGGTGTTTTAATGCTGTTTTTAGCGTTATTTTATAGATTTACGGATTTGCTCAATCCTATTTTAAATCATAACATTATTGTTGCTGCGTTAGTAACATTAATTTTATTATTGTTGTTTTTGGTTATTCTGATTTTTATCGTATATAAAATATGGGCTTATATATGGAATAAAAAAACAGACTCAAGAAATTTCAGAAAAAAATCTTCCATCAGAATAAGGCTGTGCAATAAAGGGGGTAAAAGGCATGAATAATAAAACGTTTCGTTTGTTTATCAGCTCTACATTCAGCGATTTTATTGAGGAAAGAGTGGCGCTGAACAAAAAAATATTTAATGAAATAGACGATTACTGCCAAAGCAGAGGATATGATTTTCAAATAATAGATCTCAGGTGGGGCGTGAATACAGAAGCAGCTCTGAACCAAAAAACTATTGAAATATGTCTTGAGGAAGTAAAACGCTGCTGTACCCTGTCACCCAGACCGAATTTTCTTCTTATGGTAGGAGAGAGATACGGTTGGGTTCCCTTGCCTTCAAAAATAGAAAAAGAAGAATATGAAAAATTATATTGCACCTGCTCTACTGAAGATAAAACAATTCTTGATGAATGGTACAAACCGGATGAAAATGTTATAGGTGGAGAATACTATCTGAAAGAGAGAACGGGTAAATATAAAGAAGATAATAATTGGAGTAAAACTGAAAGCTGTCTTTCGGACGTTTTAGTCAGTGCAGGCAATAGATGCGGACTTGACAGTAATAAAATGCTCAAATTCACATCATCTGCAACCGAAAAGGAAATAGTTGAAGGTCTTTTGTCAGACAACAGCACTGCGTCTAATGTTATCGCAATTTTCAGAAACGGATATCCGGATCAGGATGCCGACAAACAAAAGATAATTGATTTAAGAAACCGAATTTCACAAAAAATGACTGATACGCAATGTGAAGATAATCTATTTGAGCTTGTATATGACGAAAATTATATAAACAGATTCAGCGAGAAAGTAAAAGACTTAATTCTAAAAAATATTAATTCTGAAATTGAAAGACTGGAACGTGAAAAAAACACTTGTAAAAATCATAATATGATTGAAGAAATGTTCGGAAACGAAAATGAGTTTTACTTCAGAGAGCAAGAATTGTCAGCTCTTAATACATATATCAAAAGTGACTCGTGTCGTCCGATGGTTGTCTGCGGTGATTCGGGTTCAGGAAAATCACGCTTGTTATATGAAGTTGTGAAATTGTATGAGAGCGAATCGGTTTACTCATTTTTCGGAATGGACGAGCATAGCTGTACCGTGATAGAAACAATAAAGAAATTGTGTTTGGATATCCGAAATAAATTTGACATAAATTCAGCTTTGGACATCAACTACTCAAATCTGACGGATTCATTTTATGATTCTCTTAAAATGGTGCCTGAAAATCAAAAGCTTCTGGTAGTGATAGACGGATTTGATATGTTTTACGACATTGAGCAGATTTGTGAAAAGGTGATTCCCGAACGACTGCCTGACAATATCAAATTGATTTTTTCATTTGCCGATAATAAGTACAGGCAGTTGTTTCCTCAAAAAAGCTTTGACTATCTGGAAATTAGCTGTTTTAATCGAGAACAGAGCAGAATTGTGTTCAACGATATGCTCGGAAAAAGAAACAGATGCATTGCGTCAGATTATCAGATGAACATAGTAGAGTCGTCAATAGCCAACGGCTGTACACCTCTTCAGCTTAGGCTGATGGTTGACTGCTGTATGAACTGGCATTCAGGTGATAATGATATTGTCCTTCCCGACAGCACCGATCTGATGGCGATAGAATATGTCAGAAGTATGTATAAAAAATTAGGCCACGAAAAAGAATTAACGCTTTACGCAATGGCATTAATAACACTTCACCCTTACGGTATCACCGAAAAGGAGCTTCAGTTTTTGCTTCTGAAATTCAGACCGGTAAGAGAAATGTTCTATGCTGAAGACAGATATTCCTACGATGAAGACAGACTGCCATTTGTAATATGGTCAAGACTTTTTTATGACCTGAAAAGAAGCCTTGCTATTTCATTTTCAAACGGAAGTATGGTAATAAAATGTGTGCACAATATTTTTAACACGGCGTTTAAAAAGCACTATGCTGACTATTGCAGTGAGGCTTACGAGGTGATTACAGATTATTATCTTTTTTCTGAAAATTACATAAATCAGGAAAAGAAGATTGCTAACACAAGAAAAGCTCTGTCTGTCATTCCGTTGCTTGTCAGCGGAAACAGAAAGCAGGAGCTTACAAGGCTTTTGTCTGATGTTTATTTTGTTGACAGTGTTGTAAAATCAGGCAGGATTGATAATCTGATAGTGCATTTAAACGAGCTTGTCAGTTCCGATATTGATAGTAAAACAAAAATTACTGTCAACACAATATATGACTGCCTTACTAAAAACTATCTGTCGCTTTCATGCTATAAAAACGGATTTCTTGATTTTTGTGCTGAACAAAATATTGCGGTCTGTCACACTCCGGTTATTTCCAAGAACATTCCCCCTGAATTAAAAGAAAGATATGTTAATTTTCCTTATTCCGCAAATTCTTTAATTGCCTGGTCTGAAAATGCGAAAATGTATGCTGTTGTTTCAGGTTCGTACATTTGCATTTGTGAATCAAAGAATAATCTGGAAATGTTCAGAATTTATATTGAACACAGAAAAAGCGACATATCAATTCAAATGGTATTATGGTTAGGAAACGATGCTGTTGCGGTCGTTATTGAAAATGAAGCAATCTTAATTTATCGAATCAATCAGTCCGGATATAATTTTACAGACGAGCTTAAAATGTCAAAAGTGTGTTCAACAGTAGAATACAACAGAAATAAAAAAATACTATACTATGCAGATAATGCAGGTGTTTGTGCCTATTCTCTGGAAACCAATTCTTCACTGTTTTCAATAGATGTCAAGGTGCGTTCTGGATTGACTTTTTGCGTCAGTGATAAAGGCGATTTACTGTCCGTATTGAGTGAAAGCTTTCATTTGGATATTTATAACGCAGAAACGGGTGAATTTATAATTAAGCGCATAGTTCCTTCAAAGCACAAATACTATGATTTTATAGAAAAATATTCAAAAAGATTTTTTACACAAATCACAGAAGATACATGGCTTGTGATAAATGAAGAGGGCAGAAAGTTTGAGATTATTGATTGTATGGAAAATAAATGCACATATTTATATCCTCCCTTGCGCAATAAAATACTGAGTTTTATCATCGGAAACAAATCGTTGGTGTTATTATACAGTGATTTTATCGTGCGTATAGAGCTGAATAATGAGTACGCAATCAGCTTTTATGAAATAGCAAACATTAACAGAGCTTTCTGGGCTAAGAAAGAAGAAACGCTTGCAGTATTGACCTATTCGGGACTATATATTATCAGCATCAATGATTTCAGTTATGAGAACGAGAAAAAATGTTTTACCGGAAAGAAAAATCTTTTCTATTCAGCACGTCATGTTTTTGTTGATTTTAGAATACTTATAGGGAAAATTATTTCTGTTATAAAACCATTACTTTTCCCAAGCAGGTTATTAAGTTATCAAATCATTTTATGTAACAGTGATTTCGAAGGATTATACTTTAATGAGGATAAAAAAGACTATGCATCGTTAATTGCCTTTGCTGGTGACGGAAAATCAGCAGTTGCCTATGAAAGTAAAGATGTTATAGTTGTGTTCAATGAGAATAAAAAGCAGAATTTAATAATTGACAAGCTGAAACTTGCACTGAACAATAATATTCTTAAGCTTGAATTTTCTCCTGACTCAAAATGTCTGTTGATTCATATGAATTACAGTGTTTTTGTAATAAATGCAGATAACGGTAAATGTATAATTAAACTAAACACAGCCTATAGACCCGTTAACAAGGTTTATTTTACAGCTGACTCAAAACAGCTTGTGCTAATATTATGTAATAATACCAAATATATTTATGATTTATGTGTGAACGGCGCAAGTTGTCGTAATCAAATTCCGGATAAGCTGGATTTTGGCGCTAATGATTATTTCGGTGTTTATCAGGTATATAAAGAAGATAATTCTCCTAAAATTTTGCGTTTGTTTGAAATCAATTTTAATTACAATTATTTATCAAAAAGCTTTGTTCACAACAGATTTTATTACAGCCAAAAAGATACTATTTTGTTTAAAGACGGACTGTTTTTCCTTTACGAAAATGGATTAAAGCAGTTTGATTCCTGCAATAACGATTTCTCTGAAAGTCTTCATATTGAACAACAAAGAGATAAATCGAACCTGTCCTCATTTCTCCGCGAGAAAAATGATTTGAGCAGTGTATTGACAGAATCAGGTGATGAACGATACCTCGTTCTAATATGCAAGCTCCTTAATTCTGTTATTGTTTTTGATAAAATTAATTTGGAGATAGTTACGGCATATAAGCATCACGGAAATATTATCGGCTGTAAAGTTGACAAAAATCATAAAACCATTGAATTGTTTTCAGACTGTGAACCGTTTGAGTTGTGTATTAATATTTCCTTATTATAATTTCGCATTTATAAATAAGAGTATAAAGATATTATCATACTTTAAGAATTGATTGCTTTTACATGAATTGTGTTTTGAAAACAAATACAATCTTTTGCAGGAAAACGGCAGTTATATATACCTGGTGATAGAAACTTGCAATACATATAAAATCCCCCTTTTCAAAACTAAATATTTTTTAGTAGTAATATAGAGATACCGAAAGCGAACCCGGTATCTCTTTTTGCTTGATTATAAGCAAATAAAGAATAATGCTAAATATAGCTGTACCTATAAAGAATTACGAATAGTGTAGATGGAAAGGAAATCTTTATGACTTATCCAATGCTTGTTAACTGGATTGATGTTAAAATAGTGAATAAAGACAGGGTTGTTTTCATAGACAGACTTGCGAAAGACAGCTATACGCTTGACTTGATTCCGTTACAGCTTTCTTTAGCTTTTGTGTTTTATCAGTCGGTTCTTTTAACAGTCCTTATGATAATATCTCCTTTCGTAATAGTCGGTACAGTTCCGATCTTTAAGAAAACACAAAATATATGGATGTTTTTGATTGTTTCAGTAACGGTGATTCCTGTTAATTCCTATATGATATGTGCAATCTTTAGCCTGGGCTCGTTGGAAGATTACAATTTGTTTAATAAAATTCTGTACGGTGCTATGCTTTATTGCGTTTTTTTCAGTGTTGAAGAAATACTCTTCGGTGTGATAACCAGACTTATCTGGCGAAATCAGTATAAGATAAATTTATAAGTATGTTCAGGAGGTTATATTATGAGGATAGAAAAGACGAACAGTAGTAATGTAACAAGTCAGATATTTGAATATATTGACCGGGTTACAAGCAAAGCAGATAATGAAAAATTCAGAAAAAGCTTCGATTATGAACTTCACCTCTTTACCTATATGGTAGAATGGGATACTATATCAATAGATTGTACCGAAAAAGACGTAGATTTCTTACTTTTTGACTACATAAAAACACTTGCTGAAAATCGTCACTTAGCTATTCTTATTTTTGTTGACAAAGAGGTTGAGGTCGAAGCTGTAAATAAACTCGAAAGGCTCAGAAAATTTTGTGAATTTCTTAAAGTGACTCCGACAGGATTATATGATGATAAAATAAAAATACACATTGGATTTTTCACAAGCGTATTCGGCGAGCGATACGATATTGATTTAATTGCTAAGACATTACTCAATTAGTAGAAGGGAAGTTTAAAAATGTATAAGTATCATATTGTATTGGATTTGGAAATGAATCCCGTAGCTAAAGAATATAAGAATGCCTATGGAATTTTAAAGCAGGAGATTATCGAAATCGGCGCAGTAAAGCTCAATGAACGCCTTGAAATCGTAGATACCTTTGATTGCTTTGTGAAACCTGAGTTTAATTATCAGGTAACTCCATACATAAACAAATTGACAGGTATTAAATCTTCCTCCGCAATGAATGCTGAATTGTTCGAAACTGCATTAAAGAATTTTGAAACTTGGATAGGAGACGGTTCAGATATTCGCCTTTACAGCTGGAGCGATAACGACTTGATTCAACTCAAGACCGAGTGCGAATTTAAAGAAATACCTTTCCCAAAAAATATAAAAAGATGGCTTGATTTTCAAAAAGTATTCCCAAGGCTTATGAATATTTCAAACAGACGCAAGCATCTGGCATTAAATGAAGCTATTAAATATTTTGATATAGAAGTTGATTCAAAGAAAGCGCATAATGCTTTATATGATGCGGTGATTACATCAAAACTACTTGTTCTCTTTCTTAACGGCGAATATAAGCAACAGGTGAAATGTGTTTATGATTTTACTCACTTATCCGATGAAAGTATAAATACTCTCGGCGATACCTGTGGCGGAGCACTAAAACATTTACTTGAGCAGATGCAGTTGGAATCATTTGCAACGTGATATTTGACTGAATGTTTTAATCGAAAATTATCAGAAAAGCAATCAGAAACAGAATCTTAATATAATGAGGAATTAAAATGATTTATGTTACTTCAGATTTACACGGATACCCACTTGAAAAAATCAAAGATATGCTAAGCAAGGTAGGATTTTCAGATGATGATTTTTTATTTGTGCTCGGCGATGTAATCGACAGGGGCGAGGACGGAATTAAAATCTTACGGTGGATGATGAACCAGCCAAATATGGAGCTGATTCTGGGCAATCACGAGGCGATGATGCTTTCTTGTGAGTTTCTGTTTGATGAAATTACCGAGGAAACAATTAGCAAGCTTACAGGCAGTAAGCTGGACTTATACCTCAACTGGGAACAAAACGGCGCAAGACCGACAATTAACGCACTCTATTCAACCAGAACAAATGAAATCAAGTACATCCTTGAGTATCTTCACGAAGTACCTTTGTATGAAACAGTCAGCGCTGGCGGAAAAGATTTTCTGCTTTCCCACAGCGGTCTTGGAAATTTTGACAAAAATAAAAAGCTTTCGGAATATTCCAACGATGATTTTTTATGGAACAGACCGAAAATTGATGACAGATATTTTGATGATGTTATGACCGTGTTTGGACACACACCAACAATTTATTATGGAGAAGAATACAAAGGTAAAGCAGTCGTAACCGATACATGGATTGATATTGATGCAGGAACATCCTGCGGATTTACACCGATGTTGTTGAGATTGGACGACTTAAAGGAGTTTTATTTTTGAATCAGCTTATGTATCAATAAAACATAAAGTGTTTTTTACCGCTAAAATATGACAGTATATTTCATATTACAATGTTATTATTATGATTGTTTGAAATATTTGTCGTATGGTGGTTATACTGATAGAAAATAGGGAGAAAGTATTTAAACTAATATCAATAAAATTATTACTATATACCGTAGTGCTACAAAGCATTGCGGTATTTTTTTCGACAATTTTCATTCATTCAGATTTTTATTTACACTTGAAGAAGTGTATATTTTTTTAAAAGCATTTCGATTTATTCGGATGCTTTATTTTTTTGGCCATAACTGCGAAATTTGTTTTATTCGGGGACCTCCTGTTCTGTTTGAACACAAAAAGTCAGACAGAACAGTCAGAAAATACTCTACATAAGAAAACATTATCTAAAGATGTTCACTTTGAAGATATTATGATTTCTAAAATGAGAAACGGACAGCTGAAGAAAATGCTGTTTTGTTTGACGCCGTTGCAGAGAGAAAGAGTTATTTTGTTTTATTGGGAAAGGTTTTCTTGCCCTGAAATCGCAGAAATGCAAGGGTGCACAAAACAAGCAGTATCATTGAGCATCAGGCAAGCAAGAGAAAAGTTAAAGGAAAAGATACTTAACGATGATGATTTTACATAAAAAACTACGTAAAGTTTTGTTGAAATCGCTGAAATTAAAATTTTTTCAAAAATAGGCTTGTCGAAACGCCTTTAAGTGAGGAAACAGGTGAAAGGTTTAATTTCCTTTCGCCTGTTTTCTTTTTTCAGAGAACAGGCATTGCTCTTTGAAAATTTAATATCAGCACATCAGATACATTCCTGCTGCTGTTCGGTACGGACAAGCCACATGAGCGAACACCTTAACAGGTCTTCAGGACTCAGACATTGAAAGGCAAATTCAATGACGGCGATGACAGGCAGAGGGGATAATGATACTTCCGTCAAGTCAAAAGTCGAGCGTGATAAAACCGTCGCAACCAAAGATGGCGGCTGTGGGAGATCCTCACGGTGGTGAAATTCCAATGAGGTCAATATGCGTTGACCGTCTGATGTGTTCCCGGTTGGGGGATATTGAGGATAAATACCAACCAAAAGGTAAAGGTTTGAGCTTTTGCTTTAAATTGAAAAAGTTGCTTTGAAATTAAATTCATACTCGCCAACGGATTAATAAGATAAGCATATGATTGCTAAAAAACGGTTGATAGGATAGCAAGTGCCTAAAAGATACTTGCTGTCTTTACATATCTTTAGGAGGTAATAATTTTGATAGTTAAAAAAGGAGAGGTCTATTACGCTGACCTCAATCCGGTTACAGGCTGTGAACAGGGCGGATGCCGACCTGTCATTATTGTTCAGAATAATACAGGCAATCTTTACAGTCCTACAACAATAATAGTCCCTGTTACTGCACGAAAGAGAAAGAAGGCGCTTCCTACACATATAAAGGTCAAAGGCGCTGGTTTGCCGAAGAAATCAATTGCATTACTTGAACAGTTAAGAACCATTGATAAATGCAGATTAAAAGAAAAGATAGGGGATATAACCCGAACATCTCTGAACAAAATAGATAAAGGCTTACTTATCAGTTTAGGCTGTTTTGAAAACAGGAGGGACAAAAAATGATTGGATTTATTATAGGACTGTTTGTCGGTGCATTTATCGGAGTAGCATTAATGTGTCTTTGTAATTCCGCTTCAAGTGCAGATGAAAATATGAAAAAATTTACTGAGCGTGAAAACAGAAAGGACGATGCAAATGATTGAGAGAATGGAAAACAGGGATTATGTAGATAAAGAACATATCATTGAATTGGAAGGTCATAACGCAAAAATCTTTTTCTTGAAGCACAGCGATTCCAATGCACTTAAACAGGTAGAGGAACTTCTGATTGATGCATATGAGAACAGAGTGTGCAAAGGATTTGTTTCATAATAAAATATCAGCCTTGCGAGTATAAAAACTTGCAAGGCTTTTTCGCAAATTATCTTCGCATTTCACCGACATTGGTCTGGATATTACATTATATAGTGGTATAATGTAATCAGAGATAAATCTCAACTCAGACTAAGAATAGTGTCGGTACAAATGAGAAAGAGAGGTTAAAATGATTGCTGCAAAACCGACGCAAGAAAAAACAATGAAAACAGTTTACTGCTTATACAGAGTATCAACTAAAGGTCAGGTTGATAAAAACGACATACCGATGCAGAAACAGTCCTGCCGAGAATTTGCCGAGCATCAGCCCGGATGGGTAATCATAAGCAAAACAGAATATTATGCAAATATAAATACGGTCAGGCAGAAGTCTGACCGTATTCTTTTATGATTTCTTCAAGCTTTACTCCGCTGTTTTTTAAATCTATCATATTCTTTGCTGGATTGGTCTTTGAGCTTATCCTCTGATAAAGCGGCTCTAACAGCTTTTCCTCTCCCTGATTACGATTAACAAGTCCGTCATACGCAAGGTCAACAATCTGCTTTGCAAGGCTGTACAGCTTGTCCTTATCAATAAATTCGGGCAAATCCCGTTTTATCAGTATCTTTCTTAATTCGCCTGAGTTATAGCCGTGATGATAAATTACTCGGTCGCTTTCAAGCAACGCTGAAAGCTCCTCCAGCCTGTCCATCAGTCCGACGTGAAAAGCCGCTACGCAAATGCTGTCACGAATAGGCTGACAGCATACACTGCGAAATTCAACCGTTCCTCTGAATGTCAGGTCAATAAACTTGAATGTACGCAGATATTCCAAATCCTCAAAACGAGGTTCAATCTCAATTTTTCTGTAAATGCCGTTGTCAAAATACTCACCTGTTACAGCTTTCCTGTTAAAATACTCATCAAGCCTTATCGGTGCAAAATTAATGTATTTGCCTTCCCTCTCAACGCAGTAAATGCTTGTGGTTTCAATGTAGGAAAGAATGTCATCAACGCTTTCAAATTCGCAGTCATACATTCCTACGTTATGCGGATTGATTCCGTGAGTGCTGTTCTCCCAGAACATATCACGACAGCAGAGGGTGGTTTCGTCTTCACCGAGCAGGACAGAGTTTGAAAACAAAAGCGCCTTAATCGGTTCAAGCCTTGTAAACGTGTTCAGCGTAAGCGCAAGCTTGTCGTATTCAACGTCAAGCTGTACCTGTGACGCACTTGAAAATGTGCCGTATTCGGGGTAGCGGTGAAAATGCATCGGTAAATCAATATATTTCTTATACGAGTTCAGGTGATGAAAAAGCATACGGTAGCGCCCGTTCGGTATAGGCACATTGTGATTATAGTTGCGGTAAGGATTTACACCCATTCCCGTAAGAGTGTAATTGTATTCCTTAAACTGATTTTGCAGAAAATCATAGTATTCGGAAAATCGCTTTTGAATTATAAACAAATTCTGCTCTCTGCCAAACGAAAGCTCAAGGTTGTTGTAGGAGCAGTCGTAGGACAGAATATCTCCGGTTTCAGGACTTTGTGCCGAAAATATGTTTCCTTTGTCATCTGTGCCGACAACAGAAAATCCAAAATGCGATATAAAGCGGCGTGTGATTACGTGAACTGCCTCAAAATCAACGGCTTTTTTTGATAAATTCACAATCGGCATTTCAATCTCAACGCCGATATATTTTTCACGTTTCTTCTTTGTCGGCTCTATGTAGCGCTTGTGTAATTGTTGTCTGATAAGCTCAAGTTCCATAGCGTTCTCCTTACAAATCCGAGAAAATCTGATACAGATATTTAAGTGTTTCTTCGTTGTCGAAAAATTCATTTTTGTGGTTTGTGCCGCTGAAAGCAAGCTTGCCTTTTCTGAAAGCAAAAAGCGTGTTCAGCGGAAGATTTTTCCAGTCCTCGTCCGAAAGCGGCAGTGTTGAAAAAACAACTCCGTTGTTGCTTTCAAGGTGATGCAGAGAGTTGGCATAATTTGTGTGAGCGTACATATATTCACCGTCAAAAATCAGCAGATTAAGCTTGTTTTCTCTCGACATATCGCTTACAATGCTGTCAAGCAGAGAAAACCTTTCACTTGCGTTAAGAGGAGCTTTCGTAGCTTTCTGCGCATTATTAATCTGCTCGATAATATATAAAAGTATCCGTTCGCTGTCGGTATCGCCCGTTTGCTTTTTAAGAAATTTGCAAAGCGGCGGATAGTCAAAAATCGTGCCGTTGTGAATAAGCGTCCAGCGCCTTGAAGAATTGTCCGTTTTTGAATACGGGTGGCAGTTTTTGTATTCAATGTTGCCGATTGTTGCGTAACGTATATGTGCAAGTGCAGTTTTTGTGACAATAGGCTGAGATAAGCGCTCCCTGAGGTAACGGCTTTTTGTCGCCTGAACAGGCTCTTTTTCAATGTTTATGTTATTTCCGTCAGCCAAAGCAAGTCCCCAGCCGTGAGGGTGGTTGTTGCTGTGACTGTAAAAGGTTTTCAGATAATCGTTTATGCAGGCTTCGTTTTCAAAGCTTACTCCTAAAATTTCGCACATTTTAATCACTCCTGTCTGCATACTTAATTGAAAGCCGAATACCGCTTTCAACATAATTTTTGCTGTAGCCTTTACGGATTATTTCAACATAGCGTTTGCTTTTATCGGTAATTTTATTCCTCTGATAATCAATAATATTCAGTGCATTATTCTGATTGTATTTTTCAAAAAATTTCTGCATATCGCAAAGTACATTCAAAGCGGCTGACTTTACCGAAATTTTTTCACCGCCAAAGCTTATGAATGTATTTTCGTCATCATATTTTGCTGCCTGCTTAACATTTTTTATTGCGCAAATCTGCTCGCTTTCCGAGAAACTTTCATCCTTAAGCGAAGTGAGATAGAGTATCAGCATATGAAGAAAATCCATATCCTCCTTGAAAATTCCTACGGGAGAAAGAGGATTTAAGTCAAGCATACGCAGTTCAATGTGGTTTACTCCTGTTTTTTCAAGATTTTCAATTGAATTTGCACCGAGCGGTTTCAGCCTTATCGGGTAATAAAGCTCAGATGCAGATTTCAGCAAGCCGTCAGCTATGTACTTCCGAATACTGCCAACGTAGCTTTTAAGATTATCGTAATTTAAAATCGGTATAAACTCATTCCAGTAGCCGATTTCACTGCACCTTGCAGACGAAAACGGCGTTACAACGTCCTTTCCGATTGCGCTGTCGTCAAAAAATGAGCCGTCCGTTATCGGACTTGCGGCTGTAAGATACACAATCAGCCAACTGTATTTTGTCATTTTCTTTGCAAGCTCAAGGTAGAGATTGTTCTTGTAATCGGCAAAGGATTTCATTTTGCTTTCCTTAAATCCGTACTCCAAAAGCTTGTCGGCAAAGGAAAAATTGAAGTGTATTCCCGAAAAGAGCATTTTTTTCTTACCGTATTTTTCGGCAAGGTACTTTCTGTATATTTCCTTGCCCTTAAGACTGCCCTTGAAGCTTGCAATCGGAATGTCGCTTTCGCCCTTTACATAGGGCGGATTTGAAAACAGCCACAAAATTTCACTGCCTGTTTCAAGGCTCAAAAGCTTCTTGGCAACTGTGTTGTGGAGTTCGGAAAGCTGATTGAAAACTTCGCTCGTGCTGTCAAAAACGTCGGTGACGATTTCAACCTGATTTTCGCAGAAATCCCTGTCAATGTGCGGATTGTGTCCGAACGGGTGAGGGGTGTGAGAGAGGAAACCGTCTGTGTTTACCCTCAGGCTCTCTTTTTCAATGCCGAAACTGCCTTTGTACATATTCTTTAAGATATCTTGATTGTCAAAGTTAAAGCTCATAGTAATCCATCTCAAATCTAAGGAACCACTGAATAAATCACACTAAAAGCTGTTTGCACATCTTGCTTGCATA
>OIEG01000074.1_pt1 | contig 41670 bp, 32 predicted proteins | sample 1581751 | NCBI WGS metagenome assembly OIEG01 (sample SAMN01760950, study PRJEB22395) | human gut metagenome | reverse complement strand
ATGGAATGCCTAAACGTTTTCCAGATGGTCTTTATCATCTTAAAAAGAATCCTAAAGAAATTGTTACTGTACATAAAATGAAATATCTTAGAACTGAAATAATTAATATTCTTGAAGATAGACGTAAGAATATTGCTGCTTCAAGAATAGCTTCTAAAACTTTATTTTGATAATGTTATGAGAAATATAATATTTGCCGTTCTTGCCGTTCTTGCAGTTTCTGCTTGTGTTCAATCCCCCGTAGAGGGAGAAATAATATATGTACCTGTTAAAGATACTATATCTGATAATTCTAATGTTATTAGAATTGTTAATCTTGAACGAGAACTTCAATTAACAAGAGATAGTCTTAATAGTGTTAGAGATTCTATTGGAGAAGATTTATTTGTTGCAAGATATAAACTTAGTCGTATTAAATATTATACAAATCTTGTTGATAAAAAACCTTCTCAAATGAAATTTTACAAAGGTTGGATTAATCGTGTTTTGAAAGGAGAATAATTATGGCTAATTTTGATGAAGAATTTAAAAAAGTAATAGTAGTTGAAGGAGGATATGTTGATGATCCTGATGATATTGGTGGAGAAACTTATCTTGGTATAAGTAGACGATATAATCCAAATTCTAAAATGTGGAATATTATTGATGATATTAAAAAAAGATTTGGTACTAAAGGTATTAATAATAGATTAAAAAATAATCAAGAAATTACTAATGAAGTTAAACGAATTTATAAAATTAATTATTGGGATAGACTTGAACTCGATGACATTCCAAGTCAAAAAATAGCCCATGAATTATTTGATACCGCTGTTAATTGTGGAGTAACTACTTCTATTAGACTCGCTCAACAAGTTTGCAATATGACTATTACAGGTAAATTTACTCCAGAACTTAAACATAATTTAGTGCAATATGGAAAAGTTTAATAAGATATTGTTATTGTTAATTATTACTTTAATAGTTTTTTCTGTTGGATATACTATTGGTTATAGGAAAGCCAAAAGTAATATTAATGATAACATTGTTATACAAGATACTACATATAATCATATATTTTTAGATAGTATAAAATATCGTTTAATTGAAAAAGATAGTATTATATATAATATAAAAGAAGATTTGAAAGATGATATACAAGAAGCTATTAATGCTAACGATAGCAATGTTGTTAAGCAATTTTATGAGCTTGTTAGCGAATGATAAATATGATACTTCTCTACGGGGGATTGAATGGAAGTCAGACACTATTAAAGTTGCTATTCCTATTGAATTACTCCGTAAAGCTAATATTAAAATGATTGAAAGAAAATATTTTAAAAAGATTATTATAGAACAAGATTCTATAATTACTCTTAAAGATAAATATATTCTTGAACAAGAAAATGTTATTAATGATTTTCAAAAAAGACTTCTTGTAAACGCTAAATTAAATGAAACTATAAGAAAAGATTTAGAAAGAGAAAAAGTTAAATCTAAAATATTTGGTGGAATTGCTGGAGTTGCTATAGTTGTTACTATAGTGACTATTTTAATAAAATAGTTTATTATGGAAAGTTATCCTTTTTTGGACTATATTAATGAAATTGACAAAGAAAAGAAATATAAAAAGGCTTCAGAATGTGGCTTTTATGATCCTTATGATTATTTTCTTGTTGGCGATAGCGGTGGGTTTTTAATGAATATTGATCCTACTGCTAAATTTGTTAATACAGAATTACTTCAAGAAGTAGGAATTTATTTTGATAATAATAGAAGATATACAGCTTATAAAGAAGATTCTATTCCGCATAGACAATTTAGACGTAGAGAGCAATATAGACGTAAATATGGTTTTGATGCTCCTTGTCTTAAATTAGCTAATGGTAAAATTAAGAATATTCATATTACTGGTAGTCATTATAATTTTCTTAATTATTGTAGAATTGAACAGCTTGATGAATCTACTGTTGTTAACGGTATGAAATCAACTGCTAAAAAGAAATATGCAAGACCTTTATTTATTGATAGTCAATGGTGGATTTTTAATATACTTGAATTTGCTGAAAAAAATGGTTTTCATTTATTGATTGATAAAACTCGTCGTGGTGGATTTTCTTATATCATGGCCGCAGATAGTGCTAATGCTGTTAATTGCGAATCTCGTAAAGTAGTTATTCATGTTGCTGTTGATAAAAAATATCTTACTCAAACAGGCGGTCTTACAGATTTTGCTGTTAATGATTTAAAGTTTTATGAAGAAAATACTCCTTTTGTTCGTGGAATACTTAGTACTGTTAAGTCTGATTTTCGTTTAGGTTATAAACTTCCAAATGGCGTTGAAGCTGATAAATCTTGGCGTTCTGCGCTTATTAGCGTAAGCGCTGCTAATAATCCAGATTGTGCTATTGGTAAAGATGCTATTAAAGTTAAAGTAGAGGAAGTTTCTACAATGGAAAATTTTGATGATTTTATGAATGTTACTGAACCTGCAATGAGAACGGGTGCTTATACTACAGGTATGTTATGTGCTTGGGGAACTGCTACTTCTGGTAATATGCAAATGTTTGAACAAAATTTTTATAATGTTAAAGGTTTTAATTTTATGCCTTTTGAAAATGTTTGGGATAAAGATTGTCGTAATGAAACTTGTGGTTTCTTTAAAGCATATTGTTGGGGTTTGCAGGGAGAAATAGACGGTGTTAAAGGTATAGATAAAGACGGTAATAGTAATATACTTGTTGGTCTTGAAATATCTCGTCGAGAAAGAATTGAAAAGAAAAATAGTGTAAAGAAATATTCTGATTATATTAATTATCTTGGTCAATATGCTAATTTTCCAGCTGAATCGTTCAGTAGTGCTTCTGAAAATATATTTAGTTCAGAAGAATTAACTGCTTGGGAAGATAGACTTAGAATAGATACTGATTTACATTTTTATGTAGACGGTAATCTTGAAATTGACGAAAAAGGTAAAGTTATATTTAAAAGTAATGCTAAATTACATTCTGAAAATAAGAAAACTTACGATTATATTGTAGGCGTTCCAAGACGAGGACATGAGGATCCTCATGGTTGTGTTAGACGTTGGTTTACTCCAGAATATGTTGAAACTAAAAGAGCTGATGGAGCAGTAATAAAAGAAATACCTGTTGGTTTATATAGTATTAATTATGACCCTGTAGGTGTTAATAAAAATAAAGATGAGGTTACTATGAAACATTCTCACAATAGTATTATGGTTTGGCAAAATCCTCATTATCTTAACGGTTTTAAACAAAAACTTGTTTGTACTTATTATGGTCGTCCTGATACTCTTGAAGAAGCTGATAGAATTTGTTATCTTTTAGCTAAATATTATAATTGTATTGGAACAACTAATGTCGAAGTAAACCGAGGTGAAACTGTTTCTAATTTTCGTAAATGGAATGCTTTAAAATATTTATCTTGTGAACCATTAGAAGTTTTTGATCCTACTTTTAAAGGAAAAATTAATACTACTTATGGTTATAATATTTCTGGTGAACAACATAAGTTAGATTGTATTCGTCTTACTAAAGAATTTCTTTATGAAGAAATTGGTAAAGATGAATTTGGAAATACTTTAAGAAATTTTCATAGAATATATGATTATCAAACTATTCTTGAATTAAAGAAATGGAGTGTTAAAGGTAATTATGACCGTGTTTCTTCTATGCTTCTTAGAGGAATTGAATGGAAAGCTATGAATCTTAAAGCGCAAGATGAACTTAGTAATCGAAAGCAACTTAATAGTGAAAATATTGATGATTATGATAGTAATATATTATCAAGACCGTGGTTTTAATTAATAGTATAATTATATGAGAAGTAACATACAAGAATTTGATTTTCCTTTACAACGCATTCCGAGTGATAAAAAAGACGCTGCTTGGGCAGCTAATTGTTGTGATTGGATTATAGCTCAAGGTATTGCTAATAGAGGCGATAATTCAGAAATAGAAATAAAATATGCTATTCTTAATGGTAATATTCCTGATGAATTTTATAAAAAGATATTAAATCCTTATAATGCTACTCAAGAAAAATTTAAACGTTTTCCTGCTACTATGCGCAATTATGATTTAATGAAAGGTATTATAAGAAGATATGTTAGTGAATATATTAAAAATCCTCATGATTTTATTGTAGGAGCTAATAATCCAGAAGTAATGCTTGCTCGTAATCGTAAACTTAGACAAGAATTATCTTTACTTGTTCAACAACGTATTGCTGCTCGTATTCAACAAAGTTATCAAGAATGGATTAACGGTGGTAATGATCCTCAACAATTTAATCCTCAAGATTCTATTGATGTTGAAGCTTTTACAAAAGAATTTAATGAGAATTATGTAGATGATATATCTGCACAAGGTCAAGAGATTCTTAATGTAATTCGGGATATTACTGATGATGAAATATTTTATGCAAGAGCATATTTTGATTTTGTGAGTTTTGGTGAGTGTTATACTTATGCTGATGTTGTTGGTACAAAATTAGTTAAACGAAATATTTCTCCAAGAGATGCTTATCCTATTAACACAGATAGTTCTTTTAGAGAAAATGACGATATGTTTGCTTGTAGACGTAAAATGTCTTATCAACAAATTATTGATGAATTTGATGATTATCTTGACGATAAACAACGAGATTTTCTTAATACTTATTATGCTAAACATTCTCCAGCTAATACTAAAGATTTAGTTTTTTCCACTTATGAAAGTTATTTTCCAGATGTTTGCCAAAAATATAGTATAGCTGATAGAGAATTATTTAGACGTTCTCCTAATATGCAAAGAGACTATAATATGGATTTGTATGATGTTTGGCATGTAGTTTGGAGAGGTGAAGTAAGAAGAGCTATTGTAACGTTTGTTAATGAAGCTGGTTTAATAGATAGTAGAGTTGAGAATGATGATTATGTACTTAATGTCTCTACGGGGGATATTTCATTAGAATATGTGTATGAACCACAAGTTTATGAAAGTGTTCGTATTGGTGGAAGACATGATGCTATTTATCCTTATGGAGCGAGAGCTATAGCTTATAATCGTAATGGAAAATTACCTTATAACGGCATTAATGAAGTTCTTCCGGGTTTTGGAAAGTTTAGTATTGTAGATATAGTTACTCCTTTTCAAGTATTTTATAATATTGTAGCTTATCATAGAGAAATGGTTATTGCTAAAAACAAACTTAATATTCTTATGATAGCTAAATCTTTATTAGGTAAATATCCTGAAGAAACTATTTATAGAATGCTTGCTGATGGTATTTTGTATATTGATGATGAAAATGATCAAGGAATGCTTAGAGCACAGCAAGTTCGTATGCTTACTGCTTCTTTTGGAGATTATATTGCTCAATTAAGTTCTTTACTTAATGAAATTCAACAAACTGCTAATATGCAAGTTGATATGACTCCTCAACGTTATGGTGAAATTGGTAATTATGCTGGAAAAGCGTCTACCGAAGAAGCTATTATTAGAGGTAGTATGGGTAGTGTTATTATAGAATTTATGATGGATAATCTTCGTGGTTATGATTATAATCGAGATATGGATTATTCTAAACTTGCATGGATTGACGGTCTTGATACTGCATATAGAGATTCAGCAGACGGTAAATTAAAGTATATTAGTCTTGATGTAGATAAGCATATATATGCTGATTATGTTATTAAAGCTAAAAATTCTACTAAAGAACAAGAAAAACTTAATCAACTTAAACAATTTGCATTTAATGCTTCTCAAAATGGTGATAGTATGATGGCTATTGCTGCTATTACTGGAGATAATGTTGCTGCTATTAGTAAACTTATTAAAAAGTTTCAAGAAGAAAAAGATGCTCATGAACAACAACTTAAACAAATGGAACAACAAACTGAACAAATGCGTCAAGAATTTGAACTTAAAAAGATTGCAGCTAAAGGAGAAGAAGATAGAAAAACTAAAGAACTTGAAGGTTATATTGATCAACAAATTGAACTAATTCGTGCTGATGCTAATATGATAAGCTATAATGCTGAAGTAAGTGATGCTAACAAAGAAGCTGGTATTGATAGACTTAATGAAGCTCGTTCAAGAGTTGAACAAGATAAAGTAGCTTTAGATAGACAAAAGACTTTATTAGATATGGTTAATAAAGAACGAGATAGACAAGTTAAAATGCACGATATTGATACTAAATATAAGATTGCTAAAGAGAATAAAAACAGATATGATTTTAAAGGTAAATCTAAGAGTAAAAAGTAAGTTATTGATATAGTTAGTTATATTGTTGCCCTATTTTGATGTATCAAAAGCGATATGTTGGAATAGGGCAAATTATATTCATAAATAGCTATTTTTAGCTGTAATTTAGACTTTCTTTTTCAACGTTATCAAATGTTCAACGTAAATAAAAATCAAGCTAAAAATAGCTTCAAAAACAGCTTATATAACATAAACAGTATAGATAATATTATAGTTGTTGACGATTATACTGTTTATGTTTTTGAAATAAATATTGTTTGTGATATAGTTTGTGCTTATATTCGTGATAGTAAACTATAACAAAATAATAACGATTATGGATTTTAGTTTTGGTAATGCCCAAATGCAAACCGATAATAATAACGGTGCGGGCGATGTGAATAACACAAAGAATAATGTTACTAATATTAATAATCAAACTGTAGCTCCTGATGATGATACTACTAATCTTGATGATATTAATGATGGAGATAATAGTAACAATAATGATGACAAAGGAAACAATAACAATGATGACAAAGGTAATGACAAAGGAAATAATGATGGTAATGATAAAAGTACCGACAATGATGATTCCGAATTATCGCAAGGAGATGTTGTAGAAATTGGAAATAATTCTTATACTGTAGATGATAAAGGTAATCTTATAGATGCTTCTGGAAATATATTTAAAGAAGCTAAAGATGTTAAGTCTTTTCTTGAAGGACTTGATAAAATTGACGATAATACTGAAGAATTAAATATTCAAAGTATTCAAAATGCTATAGGAATTACTGTTACAGATGAAAACGATAAACCTGTTGAATTTGAAAATACAGTAGAGGGAATTAAATCTTATATGAACGCAGTTATAGAAGCTGCTAAAGAAGAGCATTATGAAACTGCTATCAACACATTATATCAACGTTATCCTATTTTAAATGATGTACTAAATTATTATATTGCTAATGGTAATTCTCTTGAAGGATTTGGAGAAGTTCCTGATAGAAGTGGAATTACAATTGATGATGCTAATGAAGCGCAACAAGAATATATTATTAGAACTGCTTGGAGTGAACAAGGAAGAAAAGGTAATGTAGATAACTATATTGCTTATCTTAAATCTAATGGTACTTTAGCTGCTATTGCAAAAGAAGAACTTGAAGGTTTGCAAGAATCCGATAGAGCTTATAAAGAAGAAATGGAAAAGCAAGCTAAAGAAATTGAAGATAAACGGATTGCTGATACTGAAAAATATTGGAACGATGTACATGATGTAATTAAGAATCGTAATATTGCTGGTTATCAAATTCCAGAAAATATTATTATTAGTCGTAATGGTGAGAAAATATCTGCTTCTCCAGAAGACTTTTTTAATTATATTTATAGAGTTGACGAAAATGGACAATCTGCTTATGTAAAAGATTTGTTACAAGAAACTCCTGAAAGTCGTAGAGATGATGAAATTCTTCGTGCTTATCTTAAATTTGTTGGTGGAAATTATTCTAATCTTGTAGATATGGCTATTAATAAAGCTACTGTAAATAAACTTCGTTTTAAAGCTAAAGAAAAGTCTACTTCTTATAGAGTAACTAAACCTACTAATAATAATCAAAAGAAAGATATTAATTTTAGTTATTAATAGTATTTTAAAAAGAATTTAGTTATGTTTTACAAAATGCGTGTACTTTCGCAGGGAAAGTATGATGATAGAGGATATTCTAATGAAGATAGTATCTCTTATCTTCAGCTACAAAAACCTGCTGAAATAAATGGATTTATTACTTATAACTACGGTATGGACGATGACCGTTTTCCTTTGACATTTATGACAGAAGGTCAAGGGCAAGCAGGTACTGTTGATGTTCATACTGTTCAATGGGTTTGGAATACTATGGGTCGTATGAAGTTTACTGATTTCATTACTCATTGCGATATTCCTGCTGGTGGAAAAGCTGGTCTTGGTGGTGCTGAAATTGAAATTCACACCAGTACTCATTGGTTTATTGAACAATATGGTTTGATTGGACCTGATGGTCGTACTCAAGTTCGTATTCAGAAAGATCTTGGCGAGTCTCCTTATGGATATGCTTATCTTATTAAATTGACTAATCCTGATCCCAATGCTTATATTTCTGATGAATTGCTTGCTGTAGGTAAATATTGGAGTTTGGCTGCCCCTACTGTTTCTGAATCATATTCTAAAGGTAATAGAAGTAATTCTATGGGACCGGGTAAAATGACTTCTCAACTTGAGTTCCATCGTTATTCTAAAGAAATTGCTGGTAATCTTGCAAATACTGTTACTGAATATGAATTTAAAGACAATAATGGAACAACTAATCGTCTTTGGATTAATGAAGAGATGCGACAATTTCATATTCATATGCGTATTATGAATGAAGAACGTCTTTGGCTTGCCGAATATAACCGTAATATGAATGGAGAGATTACTCTTAAAGATCGTGATAATGGTAAACCTATTCCTCATACTTCTGGTATGCTTGAGATTTGTCGTGAATCTAATTACGATACTTATGGAGAGTTTTTGACTCTTAATAAGATTAAGCGTATAGTTGGTGATGTACTCGATAGAGATACCGATAGTGGAACAATGGATATTGTTCTTATGGGCGGTAAAGGTTTTATTGAAGATTTTGATGATGCCATGAAAATGGACGCTAAACAGAATGGTTTCTTGACTCCTCTCGGAGATAAAGAAATTGGTACTATGAGTGGTGGTCTTGAATATGGCGCATATTTCCGTAAATATAAAACTGTTGAAGGTCATACTATTACAGTTAAACATTGTTCTTTCTTTGATAAAGGAACTATTGCAGAAGCTGCTAAACAGAATGGTGAAATTCATCCTCGTACAGGTCTTCCTATTACTTCTCACCAAGCATGTTTTATTGATTTTAGTTCTTATGATGGAGAACGTAATGTTCGCATTGTTCGTCGTAAAGGACAAATCTATAAAGCTAAAGTGTTTAAAGGTATGAGTGATATTCCTGCTTCTTGGGGAGTTCCTGATAGTAATTATATTTCTACTGAAATAGATATGAGTAGATATGAAATTATGTCTTCTCTTGGTCTTCAAGTTAATAATTCTACCAAGATGTTCCTTATTAAGTGTGAACTGTAATTTTAACTTATAAATTTAATTCATATGCAAAATAGTTCTGACAGTGGTATGACATTTGGATTTAATAAACCAAATACCGAAATAAATAAACAGACAGTTAATGATTCTGTTCAATCCCCTGTAGAGGGAGTTGATACTGTTCAACAACCCACTACTTCTAAGATTGATATAGAAAAAAGTGCTGACAGAGAAGATTTAAGTGAAAATCAACCTTATACTGATGTTCGTTCTATAACGATTATGCTTGTTAAGAATACTTCGTTGTATCGTAAAGCAAACGATAAAGTACTTCCTAAACGTATTGATTATATTGGAAGTTGTTTTAATTCGTCTAAGGTTATTTCAGCTAATCAAGAAGAAGTCAACGCATATTTTCCTAATCTTGTCGGTCTTTCTCCTAATGATCCTTCTTTTATGTTAAGAGTAAAACAATATCTTAATAATATTCGTATTCCTGTTGATGAATTAGGAAAAACATTTGATATTAGTTTTTATTATTATCATAAGAAAGATTATTATAAATTTAAAGCTAAAGAAGAGGCTATCGAAGAAACTTATCAAAAAGCTCCACGTAGAGGCGATGTTGAAATTAAAGCAGCTATTAAAGCTAAAGTTAATGCTCTTAATCTTCTTGAATCTCAAAAACATAAAGTTGGTTATCCTATTAATGTAGAAGATTATCTTATGTATAGACACTGCTTGTTGTATCATAGTGTAGCAAAAGATATGTCTATTATTAATTCTGATACTTCTATACGTTTTTATTTTAAAGATGATAAGAAAGAAGCTGATAAACTTCGCAAATATAGACTTGAAGTTAATAAAGCAAAATCTAATTATGTTGCTTGTATAGCTGATAGTGTTTTATTTGAAGCTGTTTATGTTCAATATTGCGTTCTTAATTCTTTGCCTGTTCTTACTTATTTGAATAGACCACAACTTGATAAGGAAATTGATTTGGATAAATTTAGTTCTAATGAACCTGTTAAATTCAATAAAATAGTATATAATAAGGATATTAAACTTATGGCTGTTATTGAAAAACTTATTGCTCGTGGAGAGTTAGTTCGTTCTCAATATAGTCAAAATATTACTACTACTGATGGAGAATTAATAGGTGCTAATACTGGAGAAGCTATTGCTTGGTTTAAAGATCCAAAGAATGCTTCTATGGTAGCTGCTTATAATCATAAATTAAATCTTATTTGATATGACTATACAGGAAATGCACAATGAGTTTAGAACGTTTGGGCAAGTAATGGGTTTACAACTTGTTAGAGGTATTCTTCCAGAGTCTATAGACGTATATCTGAATGCAGCAATTAATGAAACTGTTAGAAATATAATTAGTAAAAATGTTGCTAATTCACTTCAAGTTGGAATATTATCGCAAGCTGCTTCTATTACTCCAATTAATGCTTTGAGAACTCTTTATAGAGTTCATCATACTGATATTACAGAAAGTGATTATTTTAATGATAATCCTTTTGAGCTTATTGTTGATTTCCATAATGTTTTATTATATACTGATTTTTATATTGATTACAAAAACGGCAAAAAAGATGTACATTGTAGACTAATAGAGCCCGATAGACTTTCTGACGCTTTGACTGATTATTGTACTCGACCGACAATTAATGAACCTATTGTAACAATGTTTACAGAAGTAGCTGAAAATTATCTTACTGTTCTCAAAGTTATGACAGGTCAGACTGAGAGTGATGACAAAAAGGTTATTGATGGAATAAAGATTTGCTATATTGACAATCCTAAGATTGTTAAATATAATGTTGAAGGTCAAAATGAAGGTGTTGATTGTGATTTACCTGAATATCTTCATGAGGAAATAGTTCAGTTAGCTGTTAAAAAGTATATTGCTTCTATTAGTCCAACGATGTCTCAACAAAAAAATTAAACGATTTTCTTAATTTATTAAAATAGTTATAGAGTTATGCGACAATTTCTTTTAGGTAAATACGTTGCTTATCCTACTACTGCTTTAAGCAATGATAGTGTAGTTGATGGTGCGATTGGTTTTTATTTTAGAAAATCTGATAATACTATTTTTCCTACTACTACTGGTACAGAGATTATTAAAGATTGCATGTTGATTGTTAATCGTCCTGTTGATAAAGGAGGTCATGTTGTAATTCCTATTCATAAAAATAAATTTTCTTATGTAAAAGGAGTTTATCAAGCTGGTGAAGTATTTAAACAAGTATTTACTATTCCTGCTCCTACTACGATTGGTGAGTATTCAATGATTGTTGCTCTAAAGGGTGTCGGATTTAATCAACGTAATAAATGGACTGCTTCTGTTTACGTTAAAGATGTAAATAAGACTGCTAATGAGCTTGCAGAGGCTTTGGCTAAAGCTATTAATAACAACACCGTTGGCTCTAAAGTTGTAGCTACTGCTTCTGAAGCAACATTGACTATCGATGGACAAGTTGTAGGTATGGATTATGAAGTAATTCCTGCTGATTTACTTACCGGTCTTGCTGTTACTTCTACTAAAAAAGGAAAAGCTGCTTATGGAGATGCTCAATATATTATTGATTTAGCAAATAAAGCTGCAGCTGATGCTGGATTTGAATATACATATCAAGAAGCTGGAGAATTAATGAGACCTCATTATCCTCTTAATCCTCTTGAAGTTTCAGATGCTGCTGATAAAGGATTTACTATTTTCACTTTGTCTTTTGCTGAACCTCGAGATGTTAAGACAAGAGATGAAGTTGTTAATCAAATTGTACAAGTTGCGTTTCCAACTGGTGCTGCACAGATTACTACTTTTGAAACTGTTTGTAAAGCACTTGCAGGTTAAACCTTTAAAATAAAAACTATCGTTATTGCTATTAAATAGCTTAACGATAGTTTTCTTATAGAATATGGGAGAATTGTTAGAAAGTTTACGTTTAGGAATAACTCCCGGTGTTATTGTTCTTATTTATCTTATTATAATTAAGGTAATTGATACTAAAAAGGAATCTAATGCCGTTAAAATTAATAAAGAAGTTACTGAATGTTTTCGTAAATTAAATTCGTTTTTAGATTATATCACTAAAGATATTCTTAACGATGCTGAAGAAAAACGAGATTATGCTATTAAAAATTCTTTTAAAACATTCGCTAATTCTATTATTCGTCACGCTATTTCTGTTGTTGTAATTAATAATATAGATAATAATAAAGAAAATATTATTGAAAATATTCATTATATTGTAGAATCTAATTATTATAGGCTATATAATTTAATGTTTTTATATAAAATATGCTATTATATAAAACCTGAATGGAAAACAGAAATAAGCGAAGATGTTGTTGAAATTATATATAATGATAAATTTTCTAAAGAAGAAAAATTATATAATATAAATAATAAAATTAATATAAAAATTGACGGATATATTTCTATTGTTATGAAACAGTGTCATACTTATGTCAGATAATTATTTAATTATAAGAGATATTAATAATAGAGTTAATCGTATTGCTTTGATGAATATTGGTTTTGTTCAAAATCAATGTTGTGAAACAAAGAATATGATTATTCCTGTTTTAATACATTGTATAGAAAATAGTCAATTATTTACCGAAGAACAATTAAATAATCTTGCTAATATTATTAATAGTTTAAATATAAATTGTGTATGAGCGATGTTAATTATGTTTATTTGACTATTCCACAAGATTATATTTGTATATATCATAAACTACTTATTTTAATGTCTAATATAGGCAAAGAAATAATTAATGATTGTTCTGCTACCTGTAAAGGTAATAATAAAATTATAATTGATTGTTGGAATACTTTTCAATCCGCAATAGCTTGTAAAGCATTAAAAAAGGATAAAGAAGCTGGTTTGCTAATAAAATATATTACTTTTCAAATTGATAAACTCTATACTGGAGGTGATTATGTTCAACAAGATGTTTTTGTTTATTTGGACAATAATTATCTTAAAGCAAGAGTAAGTTGTGAAAATAATATTCCTAAAGTAGATGTTGATGTTGATAGCGGATATTTACAAGTTATTGAAGATTCTAATACTAAAGAGTTTGTACTAAAAGACGAAGATTTAATTGTTAAAGATAAATGATATGGTTACTAATGAGAGGAATATAGGAAAAGTAAGTATTAGTTGTGATGGTGTATGGGATATTAGAAAGGATTATGATAAACTTTGTTTAGTTACTGATGGTTCTTATAATTATATATCTCGTAAACAAGTTCCAAATGGTACTGATATTACTAATGAAGAATATTGGCAAAAATTATATAGTGTTATTTCTACTAACGGTTTTTATCGTATTCCGGGCAATATTGAAAATATAAATATTAATACTAATCCTGAAGGTCTTGAAATAGTTTTAGGAAATTATTTGGATTTAAAAAGGGCTGTTTTAAGTAATAATATTGTTCTTACAAAAGCTTCAATTCTTAATGTTATTATTGCTGGTATTGATGGTTTAACTGTTGTTATTGAGTATATGTATTTTGGAGAAGATAAAATTTCTAAATATCAATATTTTTTACGAGTTGACGAATATTATAAATGGAAACAAGTTTATTCCATACAAGAACAAATATTTTTAAAAGTAGATGTTGTTCTTGACGATACTTCTAACAATGCTGTTGCCAATAAAACAGTTACTTCAATAATTGAAAAGATTATTAATTGGCATTAAATTATTAATCATCATTTAAAATATAAAAGTAATGAAATATAACGATTTGCAAACTAAAATTCTTACCGAATTTACAGGTATATTGTTTAGTGGTCTCAAAGCAAGTTATAAACCTGCTGCTGATCATTTAGATAAACTTTATTTTGCTACTGATACTCACGAGCTTTTAGTTAATGGTACTTCTTATTCTGGTGGTGTAAGCGCTGTTAGTATTGAAGGAACTACTCTTAAAATTACTATGGTTGACGGTTCAAGTAAAACTGTCGATTTAGCTGAAATACTTAAATATAAATCTGCTTTAGCTGACGATATTGCTACTGTTAATGCTCTTGGAGGTATTCCTGCTGGAACAACTGTAGCTCAACTTAAAAATAAAACTTTTTCTCAGCTTTTTGATGAACTTATATTTCCTACTGTTAATCCTACATTTGAGAATCCTACTGCTTTTTTAAGTTTGAGGAGTACTTCTACTACTCCTACAATTCAAGAAGTTGGTACTACAGGTGCTTCTGTTCCTGTTGCTGAAAGTTTTAATACAGGATATAATCCCGGTGCTATTAAAATAGCTGGAGTTAAAAAACAAAATAGAGGTGGTGATTTGAAATCTAATGAATCATTTATTTATATAAATAATGCTCCTGCTAGCAAAAAGTTTCCTACAGAAATTCCTGAAGGTAGTATAATTTATAAATATAGAGCAGCTTATGCTCAAGGTCCTCAACCTTTAGATAGTAAAGGTAATAACTATCAAGCTCCTCTTCCTGCAGGAACAGTTGATAGTGCTGCTGTAGCTATTACTGGTGTATATCCTTATTTCACTAATAAAGATAATAATGGAGTTTTTGCTAAATTAGCACTTACTATTTTTAATAATCTTAGTGCTGTTAAATTTAAAGCTGAAGGTCCTAACAAACATGCTTTTAAACTTCCTGTAAAATATACTTTAACTAAAGTTGAACTTCTTAATACTTTGTCTGGTAAATATGAAAATTATGGTATAGATAAATTTACTAAGACAACTGAGAATATTGAAGTTCAAGGTAAACAAGTTAGTTATGCAGTTTATACTCGTAACGATGCTGGATTTAATGGAGAAAGTACATTTAATATTACATTTAGTAAATAATAGAAAGGAGTTAATGATATGGCAAGAGAAAGAGGCACATTTAATTTTAGTGCAAGTCTTGAAGTAAAAAAACAAGCACCACTTGACGCAAGACAAACATATATTACTTATGAAGAATTAACTCAACAATCTACATGGGTTGATAGTGATGGTAAAGTTTGGCTGTTTAAAGGTCTTATTGTTCCTGTTAACTATAATGGACAAAATGCTTTGTTCATGCTTATTAATCCCGACGCTTATACTTCTATTTCTTCTTGGATTCGCGTTGATGGTAATGCTGTAGAATCTCCTATCTATACAATTTCTGATTTAAGTACTTTATCTGAAAGTTCTGTTAAAAGTAAAATTGTAGATATTTTAGGAGAATATAGTGATTTTTTAGATGCTTATAATAACAATAAATTACTATTATGTATTGTTGATAATTATTATACTGTTGGATCTATAAATCATGAAGGAGCTGTAGTTGGAGAAGGTAAATTTATTATAACTATTAATAGTAATTCCAGCGGTAATCCTATAATTACAAAATATGTTATTAAACATAATAATAATGATTGGCTTGAATCTTTAGGTGTTGAATCTATTACTCCACAAAAATTAGCTGTTGCTGAAGATTTAGAAAGATTAGATAATATATATTTTCTTGGAGATATTTTAACTCTTACAGAACAATCTGTATCTACAATTGGTACTATTCTTACGCCTTATGCTGATTTTAAGGAAGCTGTTGATAGTAAAAAAATATTTATTGCTAAAACTCAATATGGGCAATATTATGTAAGAGTATCTAAGATTAATATAAACGCTTATTTAATTAACGCTATTGTAAGTGGTGAAGATATTGATACTCATATTTTAAAATTTAAAGTTACTCAGTCTGGAAATAGTTGGGATAGTATTTCTGATCTTACTAAATACTCTATAGCAACAAGTGATGATTTAACACGTAAAGTTACAAGCGTTGTAGCTGCTGCTAATAAAGGTATTGAAATAGGTGGAACTACACAAACTCCTACTGTTGGTATTAAACTTGATCCTACTCAAGGCAACGTTACTCTTAGTTTAGGAGCTAATGGTCTTAAAGCTGAAGATACGACCGCTCTAAGAGATGTTACAGGTCAAAACTTTATTAAGAAAAACGGTACTGATGTAGAAGGTCATCTTAATCTTACTTATAATACTGAAACTAAGAAGATTAATCTTGAAGGTTTTGATTCTTCTATTATAGCAAGTATTGATGCTACTGCATTCATTAAAGACGGTATGATTAATACTGTTGAGCTTGTAACAGATCCAGAATCTCATGACCCGGGTACTTATCTTGTTATTACTTTTAATACTGATGCTGGTAAGGATGCTATTTATCTTGATGTAACCGGTCTTATAGATGTTTATCAAGGAACTAACGGCGTTCGAGTAACAGGAAAAGATATTCATTTAATTATAGATCCAACATCTGAACCTTATCTTTCTTTAAGTAATTATGGTATAAAACTTAAAGGTATAAATTCAAAAATTACAGAAGTTGTTGAACAAGCTATAATTGAAGCATTTGCATGGCATGAAGTATAAAGTATAATATACATATAAATCATAAAAAGTATTATAATACAAATCATAAAAAGTATTATAATACTTTTTCTAATTAATATAATAGTATGGCTAAAAGATTTAATGTTTATGGAACTTTTTCTAATTTTTTAAGCGAGAGAGATCTTGTATCTGACGAATTAGCTGTAGTTAATACTACAGCTAATGATTTCCCTAAAGGAGGGTTATTTTGTAAAGGACGTCTTATAAGTAAACCTCAAATACCTTTTGCTGGAGTTATAGAAAATGTTTATCGAGAAGTACGTGCACAAACTACTACTATTAATAATACTAATTTATATTTTTTACAAGATAAAAATTGTTTTGGTATTGGAGATACTACTTATGTTGCAAGTAATACTAATAAATTAAGTTTTGCATTTCATGGTCAATATTTATTTAATAAAAGTCAAGTTACTAATGCTACAGCTTATGGTTTAAGACATCTTCAAGATGCTGAAAGTAATCAATATAAACTAATTCCTAATGAAGATTTTGAATATTATATTTATAATAGACCGGGATTAACTTATAGAATTGTTGGTAATCCAGATAATCGTTTTTGTAAATTACATACGGATTATAATCTTAAAACAGGAGATTATTTACTAAAAGATGGTACAATTCTTCCTTTAGAATATTACAATAGCACTTTTGACCATATGATATTAGGTATAGTTGTTAATACTGAATATAGAAGTTTTTTACCTTTTCCTGTTATTGGTTATAGTGGAATATATATACAAATTGAAAATTTTGACCAAGCTATTATTAACGATTTGGCAAGAAGTTCTATAAATGAGCAAAACGGTATGAATATATTTATGTCCATTTCAAAATATATGGATATTGATAGAACTATGTCGATTTCTCGTTTTAGAGCAACATTTCCTTCAATATATAATGGATATAATCAATCGCTATGTAAAATGTATATTCCTACTGTTTTTGAATATGATAAAATGGTTAGTAATATAAAATTTCTAGAATCTATTTATAATATTGATTCTTCTGGTATAGATGCTATATCGTCTGGAAAATCTTTTTCTACATTTGCTAATCTTGAAATTGCAAGCAGTAATAAAGACTATATTAATATAATTAAAAAAGGAACTCCTTATGATACAACTTTAATTAATGCTGTATCAGACTTTTTCTTTTTAGGAAACTATTAAAATAAATAATTATAATTTTGTTATTTAATATAAAGATATTATATTTAGATATATGTTGATTTAAGTATTGTTGATAGCAATAATAAACAATATGTTAATTAAAATAATATTATGGATATTACAAATGTAGTTTTTAGTGATATACTTAATCACTTTAATTTTTCTTATATTTTTTCTATTGTTATACTAACTTACATTATAATTAAATTTATTGATTATATTAATAAAGATAAAAAAGTTTCTACTTGGAGTAAACGTATTGTTCTTATAATATCTATTATATTTATTACTGTTGCTTATATATTTTCTGGTTATAAAGATTATATAACTTTGCTTAATTCTGCTATTTTTTCTCCTGTTTTTTATAGTTGGTTACTTAAACCTATATTTGATAAACTTGGAGTCGGTTATAAACATATTGATAAACTTTAAATTAAATATATAATTATGAATACGAAAGAAATTGCTGCAAAACTTAATTGTGCTATGCAAGCTGTTCCTCTTGCAAAAGAACAAAAAGATGTATTAGTTAATATTATTCTTCAATTAGCTGAACAATTTTCTCAAGAAATTCCTACTTATGAAGCTGCTACAAAAGAAAAACTTGGTCTTGTTAAACAAGCAGCTACTGTTGATGAAGTTTCAGGAGATACAGTTGAAGATGTTAAAACCGCAGTTAATACTTTACTTGCTAATCTTAAAACTGCTGGTATTTTAGCTTAATCTAATATTATTATGGGTAGACCTAATAGAGGTACAGGTAGTGCTGGACCTAAGAAACCAAATCCTCCTATTAATAGACCTCAATATGGTAATGGAGGTAAAAAGAAATAATTGTTGATGAAAAGACTATTTATAGTTCTGATAAAGTACATACCTATCATACAAATGATAGGTATGTTGTTTAATAATACATTATATTGTTTTAGCGATATTTATATTATTAGTTATCTATTAGATTTTATAATAGGTAATTCTATAACTACTACTTTTCTTTTATATGTTTGTAGTTATGTTTTTGGTTTTTGTAAATGGCATCGTTTTATAATTACTGCTAATATTATTAATCTTTTAATAGCTAATTTAGATGCTTATTATCGAATACCTATTTCTGATATTCAATTACTTATTGTTTATCATTTTGTTGCTGCGCTATTTATTTGTATATCTACATATATTCATATTAAAAATAATATTCCTTCTTTTGATAAACAACTTGTATTTGATTATAATGATATTGAAACATTTAAACAAAATATTTTAAATTAATATTTTATGTCTAAATATAAAGATATTATAAATAGTTATAAAGAAGCAAATGTTTCTTCTACTGAATTGTATAATGGAATTATGAGTTTACATAATGTTTTTGATTATGTTGAAAAACAAGATAATAAAACATTTTGGAAATCTATGAGAAAACTTCATGAATCTATTAAAGGTGCTCATTTTGATGAAGAATATGCTAAATGGCAAGTAAGCACTATGTATCATACTGCTGATAATGGTAAAATCTGTAAAGGAGAAATATATAATTATGATTGTGCTAAAAATATATACGATAAATATGTTCATAATATAAATAGTAGTATTACTGTATGGGACGTTTATGTTGCTATTAACGCTCAATATCATGATTATATTAGATTATATTCTGAATGGTTCCGTAATATTAATAAGAATGAATTATATAATAAAATTATTGAATCTGCTATTACTTTTTATTTTAAAGATGAAGATTCTGGTAGTACTAAAACTTGGAATTACTTTAAAACAGCTAATTGAGTTTATATTAGATTTGTTGTTGCGGCAATATGTGTTTCTAAACATGTTGCCGCTTTTGTTGTTTATATACTTAATACAAAAAATTTATTACTTTTCTTTGTTCTTTTTCAAGTAATATTATATTTGCTCGCAGCTATAATATTGAAATGTATAATTATATAAATAGTAAATGTATGGCAAGTATTAATCAACTTATTTCTGAAATTGCTCATTCTGTAAAGCAAGCTGATAGTATTCCTGTAAGACGTGCTATCAAACTTGGCATTATTCATGCTCGTAATGAACTTATACGTCATAGTTATGCTAATCATAATTATACAGATAAAGTTCTACAACAAAGATTTAAAATTACTCTTATTGATGTTCCTGACGGAGATATTTATCAAACCAAAGATCTTCCTCTTCCTAAAATTAAGAGAACAAAAGTTAAAGTTCCTCGTCCTGTTAGACTAACTAATAATCTTCCTTTTCATTCTGTTCGTACTGCTGGAGTTAAAAATCCTATCATTATTCCTTTTGTTAAAGAATCTGTTTCTAAATATTATGGTAGTCTTCCGGGTTTATGTCCAAGTGTTACATACGATTATATAAATGAATATATTTATATAAATTGTATTAATGATTCTGAATTTAATAATTTAGGATCTATCGTTATAGAATCTGTATTTGAATATCCTCATATTATTGAAGTAGAAACTAATGATAAACCTTTTGATATTGATTCTATAAGTGATGACGATGAATTTCTTCTACCAGAAGATATGATTACTTCTATTAAGAAACTTATACTTGAAACATGGAATGCTAATGTTATACGTGATACTGCTGAAATTCCTTCTGTTAATTTAGCATAACGATAAAGATATTATGATACCTGATGTAAAATTTAAAAATTATTATCTTCAATTTATTTATAGTGCTAAAACAGATATTGTTAAGTATAAAAATGAATTAGAAGAAATTGTAATTAATAAAGAAGAACTTTATAATTATCTTGATAATAATAAACAATTACTTATTGAATCGTATAATATTAATTTAGATGATTATAAAACTGAATGGATAAATAAAGAATATAATACTTCTGAATTACTTTATAATAAAGTTATTAAATTATTCTCTGTTGCTAATGAAGATGATAATAAATTTATTATTGTTCAACTTATTAAATATTGTAATACTCTAAGACAAGAATATAAATATAATAAATTTATAGAACTTGCTAATAAACGTAGTACTATTCTTTCAAGTAAATATAGAGCTATTATTAATGCGTATTATGCCAAAGTTCATAAATGTATTCTTGAAGGTAAAGGTTATAAGTTTGGTTACGGTATTGGTACTTATTATATTAAATATAAGAAATTTAGTAATAGACATCGTACTACTGTAACTGTTCTTGATTATTCTGCTACTGCTGCTCGTAAAAAAGAATTACTTGCTCAAGGTATTAAACTTTATGATGAAAATGAAGCAGCTTGGTATAAGTTTAGAAATATTCCTTATGATGGTGTAGATTATAGAGTTTTTAAAAATAAAGAAGGTGAATATCTTATTCGTTTTAAAGATTCTAAAATGATTAAAGATAAATTTCTTCAATATGAACATACTGAATATCTTGCTAATAAGTATAGAGGTATGAGTTATAAACAAATAGCAGATACTGTTTGTAATACTATTGAAGATATTTATAATTTACAATTAGATATACGATATAAACTTAATATATTGTTATATAAGTATCCAGAGAAATGTTTAAATTTTATGAGATATGATTAAACAAGATACAACTAATATAGAAAGAATTATTGCTAAAATAGATAATGATTTTAATCCTGATAATAGTGATTGGATTCCAAGAGTTGGAGTTTGGACTTTAGAAGTTATGGGACAACTTAATATATTAAATACTGAAAGAGCTAAAGTTCAACTCCCCGTAAAGGAAAGAATAGCAATTAGTGCTTGCCCAATAGCTAATGCTAATATTAAAGTTTATGATAATAAAGGTTGTGAAGTGAAAGAAGCTAATAGTGAACGATGCTGTAATGGTTGCTTCTCTACGGGGGAACCTGCGAGTGAAACGAGCAGTTCTAATGCAGTAAATACAACAGATATTTATCATAATGATAATCCTGCAAAAGTTCCAGATTATCTTCTTGCTGAAACTCTTAATGATAAAGAGTGGCCCGGTAGATATAGAGTAAATGAGTATAATTATGTTGGTAAAACAACTAATAGTAATCATAATTTTGTTATAATAGATGGTAATAAAATTGAACTTGATTTTGATACTGATTGTATTACTATTGAATATGATACTATCAAAACTGAACGTAGTAAAGTTTATGGTTGTGAATTTCCTGTTATTCCAGATAATGCAATTCTTGTAGAAGCTATTGGTTTTTATTGCATGTATAAAATGTTATGCCGTGGATATAAACACCCTGTGTTTAATCTTAGTGCTTCTCAATATGGTACTAATCCTTATTATACATGGTTACAACTTAAAGAAGAAGCTAAACGTTCTGTTATTAATCGTGGACAAGATATTGATGGTGCTCATAAACAATGGCGTAACGCATTCTTTAATTTCACCTTTAATCCAAAAGGGTAATAAATAAACGAGAATAGCTAAAATTAGCTTTATGTTGAATTTTATGTTAGCAAGTGATTAATTATATTAGGTTAAATCAAGATTAAATATAGAGCTAAAAATAGCTATCAAAATATATAATATTTTATAATTAATATAAAAGTTATTATGAGTGTAGTTCCTAAACTTAATCTTAATAAACACCCTAAAGATTGTGATAATCTTTCTTTAGTTGATGCTCGTAATATTAAAATTAGTCATGATGAAAGTTGTATTACTAATGAAAATTCTATAATAACAAATGCTTTAATACAAACTGCTATACATAATATTTATCGTAATAATTTTCTTATTAGAGGTATTATTCCTATCAATACTGGTATAGTTTTATTTGTTCAAGATTATAATAAAGTTAAAGCTAATATTAATAAATTAGATATATTCGTATATAATGAAAAGACTATTGATAAAGATGAAAATATTTATTTAGCATATAGTGGATTATCTTATCATGGTGGTAAATTTACTGGTACTTTTACTTATAATGTAGAAAATGATTTAATTATTGCTTTTAGTGAATATGATTGTAACAATAATGAATTAGTTCCTTTAAGAACTATTAATTTAGGTAATCCAGATAAAGCTGGTGCTGAAGATAATGGAGATATAAGACAAGTAGAAAGTAAATTAAGTATTGTTCCTGAAGTTAAACTTCCTGCTATAAGTAATGTTGAGTATGTCAAAGGTAATGCTTATAAAGGTTGGTATTATCTTTTTATTCGTTATAAAATAAATAAAACAGATTATACTCAATGGTATCCTATTGGTTATCCTATTTATATAGATGTTATTAATAGAAATAATATAGTTAGATATATTTTTAATAGAGATGCTTTTCCAGAAAAACCAAATGAAACAATTAAAATAGATCAATTAACAAGTTTAATTATCGGTCGAAAACCGTGGGACGGATATGGTGTTGGTTTTTCTGATTATATTAGCGATACTACTGATATATGTAATGAAACTTTTAAAGTAGCTATTAAAGATTTAGATGTTAATTATAATATATTTCAAATAGGTATTATTTGCTCAAGTAAAAGTTATACTAAATCTTATAAAACATTTGATATTGATATTGTTAAAAATACTATTAATTATTATACTCTTAATTTAAAGAATTGTGAAGAATATGGTAGTCAAGAATTAATTGCTAATTATTATAATTATTTTAATGTTAAAAATATTATTAATTATAAAAATAGATTATATATTGCTGGCTATAATGAAAATAAAATAGATGAAGAAGAAATTATTAATTCTGTAAAAAATATTACTGTTGGTTTATATACGACAGTAATTAATACTTCTACTGCAGAAAATACTAATATTCGAAGAGATGTTACTGTTTATAAAGAAAATCCTAATCCTCATCAATTTGATGAATCTATATATCCTGTTAATGCTAGTATAGAAATTCCGTTTAGTAAATATTTTTCTTGTGATGATACAGATTTAGTTGATTTTCTTGATAATAACAATAATAGAATAAATAATAATACTATTAAAGCTTCTGATCTTTATATAACTACAGCTAATGAAAATAATGTAATAGACAAAAATAGAATAAAAGGGTATTTTGCTATAAGTAATGTTAATTATAAAAATATTGATTATAGTAGGAATCAAATATATAGAATAGTTATTAATGATGATATGTCTAATATTAAAGTAATTAATAATATGAAAATTGCTTTACAATTAGGCTTTCCTTATATTAAAACAGATAAAGATTTTATTAATAGAAAACTTACTACTACATTAATTCCCGGAGAAGTATATAATTTCTTTATTCATTTTGTAGATAAATATGGTAATTTTACTAATGGTTATAAAATAGATAATACTTTTCCTCAACACGTTAATAAAGACGGAAATAAAGTAGATGGAGTAGTATTTATTATTCCAGTTCCTCAAATTGAGTTTAAACAATATAGATTAGATTATATATATTGTAGTGTTGATAAAACTGCTAAAATAAATGATATTATAATTGAGACACTGTTAACTTCAGGTTATATTATAAATGATTATAAAAATCCTGCTGATCATATGATTAGATATTATGCTAATTATGATTTTATTAATAAAGAATTAATTAGAGAAATACAAAATGAAATTAGAACAGAAGATTATGATTATGTTAAAAATAAATTAATTGATTCTGTAAAACCTTTTATAAATCAAAATTTAAATTATGAATTTTATAAAATATTTACTTTTAATAATTATATAAATAGTGGAGAATATGGTTTTGATAATTATATAAACGTTAATGGAGATAATTTATTTAAAGTTCCATTTAATAACATAGATGTTAATAGTCATATAGTTTATCATCCTTATTTTAATAATATTAATATACCTAATAATTATGTTGGATATTTTATTTCTTATGAAAAATTTGAAAAAAGAAGTAAATATACTGGACTACTTACTATTAATGATTTTAGAAATACAGATACTATTATAGTTAAAAGAGATACTAATTATAAGGACTATTCATTAGCAAATGTTACTATTAGTAAAGGAATTAATAATCATAATACTGTAAAATTATATTCCGGCACTATATATAATGCTAAAATAGTTAATAATAAAATAACAGATGGAAATTTAGCTTATGGTGTTATTGAAAATGGCGGAGGAAGTATTTCTGGAAGAATTATTGATGGATTAATAAATACTGTTGCAAGTATTACTGGTAATTATAGTGAATTAGAAATTATAAATGGCAATTTAAGAATATATGATAATACTAATAAGGTAGTTAAAAAAGATTCATTAAATACGATGAATTCTAATACTATGAATTTTTATTGTGATAATTTAGATATAGATGATACTTTAGAATTAGATTTTGATTTTCTTAGAATTGAAGGAAAAAACGTTTTTGATTATCATGATATTCCTAATATTAATTATTATCAAAGAAATGCTCCTTTTGGATTCGTTACTGATATGAACAAAGTTCAATTACAAGATTATAATTTTGAAAAACTATATCCTATGCCTAATTATAAATTAGCTGTTGCTAATTCTGTAAAAGATAATCGTATTGGTGTAGGGACATGTATAGTTATTGATAATAAATATGATCTTTTTGTTAATGCTACTGAAAAGAAAAATAATGATATTAATTTATATAGAGTTTCTTTAGTTAAAGATAATCCTAATATATATAATAATAATAATAAAACTCTTATTAAATTTACTGATGTTTTTTATAACAAAAATAATACTGGAATTATTAATACTGGTCTTAATGGCGTTTATACTTATAGTGGCACTATTATATATGCCGATACAGGTGTTGTATTTAATGAAACAAATGGTATTGTGACTATGCAAAATGCTGAATATCAATATTATCCTACTACTGTTTCTCCTGAGCATAATGAAACTTATGAAAATGATAGACCATTTATGTGTTATTTACAAATGCTTGTTATTGATACAGTTTTTCATGAAAGTAAATGTTTTAAAAATGAACCTAAACCTCAATCTTATGTAACTAAACCTGCTTCTAAAAATGATAGTGCTCAATATAGAACAGGCTATATGGTTACACCAGCTAACTCTATTGATCTTTTTGAAAATAGACAAGGTAGTGCTGACCAATTTAATCCTAAAACTTATAGTAATTATAGAGAAGATATTAAAGATATTGATGTTTATAATAAAACTATTCGTAGAAGTAACGTTATTCAAGATGAATCAAGAGAAAATAGTTGGCGAAAGTTTTCTTTAGAAGCATATAAAAATATTACCGAAAATAAAGGTATTATTATTAATTTAATTGGAATTGGTAATTTAGTTTTAGCTCATACTGAACATAGTCTTTTTATGTTTGATTTAAATAATGAACTTAAAACTATTGACCAAAATATTCAACTTCATCAACCAGACGCTTTTGATGTTGCTTATAAAGAAGTATTTACTTCTGAATTAGGTTATGGAGGTCTTCAAGATAAGCGAAGCGCTATTGTTGACCAATTTGGCTATATATTTTATAATAATGACGATAATAATATTTACAGATTTGATAATAACCAATTAGCTATTATTAGTAACGATATTGTTGAATGGCTTATTAAAGCTAAACCTAATAATGTAAGATTTGCTCATGATGTTAGAAATAATCGTTTACTTATTAAATTTGATTATGATATATTTAGAAAAAATGAAGATTATAGTACTTTCACTCAAAAACGTAATTTAGTTCTTAGTTATAATTATAAAACTCAAAATTTTATTTCTACTCATAGTTATTATTTTAGAGATGCTTATAATAGTAAAAATAGAGTTTATTTTATTAATGGTTTTAAAAGCGGTAATTTAGTATATGATACTATTTATAATTTTACTGAAGCATTTAATAATTATTGTACTTATGCTAATATTTATGGTTATGCTAATGCTGTTGAAGGATTTAATAATAGTTGTAAACTGTCTTTTATTATTAATGAAGGATATGACATTGTTAAGTTTTTAGAATATATTACTTATAAATTATATAAAGTAGATGAATCTGTAAGAGGCGATGTTCCATTCCCCGTAAAGAAATTAGATACTCCTTATGCTGGTCAAATACTTAGAGTTTATAATGACAATGTTAACACTAATGATATAAATATTACTGTTGATAACGAAAGCATTGATCCTAATGAACATAAAAATATTTTTGGTAATTATAAAAAACCTTATTGGGATTTAGGTAATTGGAATTTTAGTTATCTTAGAGATATGATTGGTAATGAAGATAATCAATCTGCTACAGTTATGAGTAGACTTTATGGTAATTATTTTATTATTGAATTTGAATTTCTTATGCAAGATAGACGTATTGATTTTGAATCTCTTAATTATAAAATAAGTCGATTATGAAAAATAAAGTTGTTAAACGTAATAAAGCATTTTTAGGTAGTATTATAGGAGCTGTTGGTGGTATTATAGGTTCTGCTATTAGTGCTGCTAAAATAAGAAAAGCAAAAGAAAAAGCGTTTAAAATACAACAAGAAGAACAATATAGACAAGATAGTTTAGCTGCTGCACAAGCTATGACTCAAAGTTATGCTAATCAAGATTATGTTGACGAATATAAAAAGAAAGTTGTTTTAAAAAATGGTGGTAAAATGAAAATTAAAAAAACTAATTATACAGATAGAATTAATAATCAAAAGAAATATGCGTGCGGTGGTAGAAAGAAAGCTAATTTCGGTTCTACTATCGCAAATCAGTTTAGTGGTAATAATCTCAATAATACTGTTGGAGGAATTGCTTCTGGTATTGGTTCTGTAGCAACTAATTTAATTAATTCTCCAAGTGCTCCAAAAATGGTTAAAAAAGCTGATGGTTTTAATTATGAACAAAAAACTTCTCTTACCCCTAATAGCTATTCTGTTACTCAACCTGTTACTCAAAATGTTAATCAACAAGTTCCTAATAATAACCAATACTCCGATAGACTCGCTCAAATGAAATTGGGAGGCTGCAAAGGCAAGAAAAAGCGTAAATAATAGCTGTTATCAGCTCTACATTGATTTTAATATGCTTTCTTGTATAATTAATCAAATTCAATATAAGATAACGTTATAAGGCTTTATATAACGTCAAAATATACAATATAACAGATTATGAGTAATAAAAGACTTAGACCTAATATAGTTCGTGGTGGTGTTGCTATACCTATTCCTAATAAAAAGAATTATTACTATATGAAAGGTAGAAAACATGAACAAGGTGGTATTGATATTGGTAAGAATCCTCGTACTGGTTTAGAAGTTGAAGATGGAGAAGTTATGCATATATCTCCTACTGAAGTTAAAGTGTTTAGTTCTGTTCCTTTTCTTAATGGTGAATCTCCTGCTGAAAAAATTATGAAAGGAAATAATCCTAATAAAGTTTTTAATGCTCAAGAAAGATATAAAGATGTTAATAATATTAACGATGATGGTACTAAGAATAATCGAAATAGAAAAAATAAAAGTAGATATGGTACTAAGAAAAATGGTTTTGAAAAAATTAAAGAAATACAAAGTTTAGCAAATAATGTTTCTACTTTAGAAAATCCTATTATTAGTCCAGATTATACCTCTTATTATGATACTACTGAAGTTGGTAAATTAATTAATTATTCTGAAAATCCTGATAGTATAGAATTTGATAGAATTAATCGTAGATGGTATGCTCCTAAAGGTAAAGGTTTTGATAAAGATAATTTTGGAATGGGAGTAGATAGATATACTGGAGGTAATATTAGCGATAAAATTAAAAAAGATTCTAAAGGAAGAGAATATATTACTGAAGAAGATGAAAGAGATTTAAGATTTAAAAGAATTAAAAGCGCTAATCAAAGTGCTAAACGAAGAATAGATTTTATTCGTAAATATTATAATGATGAAGGAAATGTTACTGAAACTAAAGAAGCGTTAATTACTAATTTAATTTATAATAGAGGAAGTGGTAAAACTGCAAGAGTATATTTTAATACTGAAGATGAAAAATATGTTCCTATGCAAAGAGCTATTCTTAGAGGTACTGATGATGAAGTTAGAGAAGAAATTAATAAAATATATAGAGAAGCTGGTTTAGCTAATAGAGATAGTTTAGTTAATAATTTTTATGAAAAAAGAAATAGAAAACGTATGGGTGGTTTAAGTCATTCTAAAGATTATGGTTCTAAATCTAAACCTTATCCTAATGTAGATAAAAAAGATTTTGCTGGTAAAAATAGAAGTTATCCTATTCCTACTAAAGCTGATGCTATTGACGCTTTAAGACTCGCAGGACTTCATGGACGTGATGATATTAAAACTAAAGTTTATAATAAATATCCAGAACTTCGTAAACGTGCTAAAAATGGTGGAGTTTATACAGTTACAAGTAATGGTAAGACAAGTCTAAGAATGATTCCCTCTACGGGGGAACGAATAAAGTTCAAAAATGGTGGTATTGAAGATAATGAAAAAACTGTTACTCTTATTCCAGAAATTTATAGTTTAGGACTTAAAGATGAATTATCTAATAAAATAAATCAACCAATTGTTAATTATCATACCCCCGTAGAAGAAATCAAATATGATATTCTTGATACTAAAGGTAGATTTAATCCTATTATTGGTGTAGATTTAAATACTAAACGAGATTATGATAATCGTAATAATATTATGAAAAAACGAGGATATAATTCTTTAATTAGTGATGGTATTGGTATTGCTTCAAATATTGTTGGTAGTATTATAGGATATAATGCTAATAAGAAAGCATTAAAGAAAATGAAATATAATAAAGCTCCTGTTAATTTAATTCCTTCTAAACTTAAAACAAGTATTAATATTAATCATCAACTTGATACTATTAGAGACCAACAACAAGCATATGAACGACAAATTGACGCTAATACTGCAAGTTCAAGAGTTGCTTTAGGTAGAAAACAACTTGGTAGATTAAATACTATTAAATTGCTTAATAATATTTATGCTAATAAAGAAAATACTGAAACTGAATTAATTAATAAAGATAGACTTAATCAACAAGCTGTTGCTAATCAAAATATTACTAATTATAATACTTGGAAAGAAAAGAAAAATGCTTTTGAAAATGCTATTATTGAAAAACAATCTGAAAATACTATAGGATTGATTAATAGCATTAATGCTGGAGTACAAAACGCTATTGGTAATTTTGAAAAAAGATTAGCTGCTGAAAATAATATTAGAGCTATTGCTGCTGCAAATCCTAATGTTAATCCTATTATATTAAAAGCTCTTGGTGTAAGAGGTATAGCAAATGATATGATAGAATCATGGTTGAGAACATACGGAAATAAAAACAATTAAAAACATAGTTTATATGAAAGGTTTTAATTATATTAATACAGAATATGTTCCAACAGTAGATTTAAATACTTTAGGAAATACTTTTAATACTTTAGAACAAGGACATAAAGAAGCTATTAAAACTGCTTCTAATCTTCAAGCTGAAATGGCTAAACTTGAACTTAATGAAGCTGAAAATGAATGGAGACAGCAAAAAATATCTGAAATACAACAAACTATAGATAATAATACTATATTTGGAAATTCTGCTGCTGCATTAGATGATATAATAGTTAAAGCTGGTAATTTAGCTTCTGACGCTGGAATGATTGGCAGACTTCAAGCTCAAAAAGATTATACAGAATTTAAAAATAAGATCATAAATGATAAGACTCTTCCAGAAGATTATAAAGAATATTATTTAGAAAATAATCCTTATTATTATAAAGATATTGTAGATGAAAAAACTGGAAAAGTAATTAGTGGAACAAAATGGAATCCTAATATTTCTCCAACCGCTGTTGTAGATTTATCTTCTTTGATTTCTAAAGGTTTACAATGGGCTGCAAGAGAATCTGGTAGTTATAATCAAGTTCGTTGGCTTGATAAAAACGGTAATCCTACTACTAATCCAAACGAAGTATTTGATGGAGAATATTATGATGATACTACTCATAGTTTTGAAAAACTTGATAGAAGTAAAATAGAAGCTGGTATTAGAGCGGCTATTGAATCTACTCCAGGTGCTAAAGAAAGTCTTCAACAAGATTACGATATTGCTCTTTGGAAACATAAAAAAGCTATAAATACTACTAAAGGAAAATATAATATTGTGAGTGATGTTACTGACGATAATGGTATAACTCTTTCTCCTCAACAATATTTAAATAAAAGAATATCTCCTGCTTTATATGCTGCTGAATATTATAATACTACTCGTAAAACCACTTATGGAAATGGATTAAAAACTTATAAGGCCGCTGAACAAGCAGCAGAAACTGCTAAAAAGAATGCTGAACTTGACGATGAGTATATAAAATCATTAAATAGAACAAGTGATACTAAACCAATAACTCTTAATTATAATATGACTTCTGAATTAATGAGTAAAAAACAAAATATTCAGAATGATTTATATAATCTATTTAAAACTGCTGTTGGTAGAGACGTTAATGTCGATATGACTAATGCAAGTACAGATGGTTGGAAAAATACTCTTGAAAGAGCATATTTAATTTTTAAAAATAATGGTGCTACAGAACAACAACTTGTAGATTTTAGAGTTAAAAGTAGTGAGCTTATTAGAGAATATAATGAAACTACAATGAATTATGATAATCTAACTAAAGATTTAAAAGGAGATGATAAATATTTAGTAGATTATGTTAATAGAATGAAAAATGGAGGTAGTTTTAACAAAGATAATCCATATGACCAAAAATTATTAAAAGATGTTCAAATTGAATTTGGAGATAAAGGTCAATATTATGATGTTAGTTTTAATAATACAGATGAATATAATCAAGCTATTCAAATTTTAAATTCTAATAATGAAGAAGGTTTTCTTGGTTTAGGCTTTAGTACAGGAAGAAAAGAAATTGACGGAAAAAGTGTTTCTTATATTAGACTTCCAAAAGAATATTATCAAAATATGTTACTTTTATCTAATACTGTTAATGCTGCTGTTAAAGGTAATGTAGATAATATTAATGTACAAGTATTAGATGCTGAATATAATCCTATAATTCCTCAATCACAACAAGATAGTAAATATACAGTTCCTTTATATTATAATTTAAATCCTGCACATAATGCAGCTGTTGGTTTTGGTAATATATATTTATATAATAGATATAAAAAAGCTGCTAATAAAAAGTTTCTTAATTATTCTAACGATTTTATTAAACAACAAGAAAAAATAAGTACTAAACTTGATAATTACGATGAAATTACTATTGGTCATCAATCTCTTAGTGGTGAAACAAATTATCAACAATTACTTTTACATCAACTTAATACTGGTCAAATTGATGAAACAGAATATCGTCTTAGACTTAATATTGACAAAGAAGAACTAATAAGGAAAACTATAGCTCATGGATTTGGAAATACTAAAATGTTTACTGTAGAAGACAACGATGGGTACGGTACTTTTAAAGAAATTACAAATATTAAAGATAGAGAAGATAAAGGTAATGAAATAGTATCAGCTGTTGGAAATAGTAGAGCTGTATTTAATTCTGCTCATAATCCTTTTTTTGGTACTGGCACTAATATAACAATTTATCCTACCTTAGATAGTAATGGTAAACCAACAGGTATTCCAAAAACTTATTTTATTCCCGGATTAGTTAATGATGAAGCACAAGAAGCATTTGAAAATAGTCCATATACTAAGGCTTCAGATCATATTGCTAAAATGGACGCTTACGCAATGACATCTAATCTTAGTGAAAGTTTTGAAACTCCTACATTAGGAGCTCAACAATTAATAGCTAATGGTGGTAATATATTTACTTATAAAAATGGAAATACAGCTATTAACATTAATAGAGAAGCAGCCGTAGATATTTATTCAGCTATGAATGAATATATTGATATTCAAAATAATTTCGTACAAGGAAATTTACAATTAGATAATGAAAATGCTATTGAAAGATTAAATGGACGTATTTTTGAAATTGCAAAAACTATAACAACTTCTATTGGAAGACCTGATTTATTAGAACGTTATTATGCTGTTTTAAGTAAAGATTTAGGAAGTAAATTAAACATATAAGATATGAGTAAAGTTATTGATTTTATAAATAATGGAGAATTAGTAAGAAATCCTAAATATAATCCTAAAACTAAAAAGGGGGCCAAAGAGTCCCCTTATCTTGTTTCTAATACAATGAGTGATGATTTTGCTGAAGATGTTAATAGAATGGCTAATAAACTTCGATATACTTCACAATATAGTCCTCGTGAAATAGAAAAGTTTGAAGAACAAGATATTACTGTTAATAATATTGATTCTGAAGAAAGTTTAAAACGTCAACGTGCAGAAAATCAATCTGCTTTTGAACAACTTGGTAATATGATAATACAAGGAGTTGCTAATGAAGCCGTTCTTGGTTCGTTTCTTTCTCTTAGTAATATTGTAGATGCTGTAGGACAAGTTTTTACTGATGAAAATGATTATACTAATCCAGTAAGTGAATATATTGAAGGTATTCAAAATACTATTAGAGATGAATTTGAAATTTATCAAAAAGATCCAAATGCTACTTTTGCATTTGGTGATTTTGGTTGGTGGGCTAATAATGGAATAAGTGCTTTTAGTACTTTATCTATGATGTTGCCTACTCTTGGTGTTACTAAAGCTATTGGAGCATTAGGGAAAATTAATAAAATAGGAAGAGCATATAATGCTTCTACAAGAGGTTTAGCTAAACTTACTCATAAAGCTATGAAAGGTGCTGGTATTAAAGCTCCTTCAGTTGCTCGTCTTGATAATTCTGTTAAATATATTAATAATTTAACTACTAATGCTGTTCTTTCTCGTACTATGGAAAATTATATGGAAGCAAGAGGTGTTTGGACAGAAACTTATGAATCTACTAAACAAGAACTTGAAAAATATACTGACCAACAATGGAAAGATTTTTATGCAAGAAATCCTGAATTAAATGGTAAAACTATTGACCAAATAGCAAAATATATTGCTGGAGAATCTGCTGATAAAACTTTTGTTAATGATTATGCTATGCTTGGTCAAGATATTTTGCAATTTAGAGGTATTGGTCAATTATTTGGTAAAGTTGGTAAAAAATTACCTACTTCAAGAATTAGACGTTCTAATAAACAAGCAATTGAAAATCTTCGTAAAAAAGCTAATGCAAATACACGTCAACCAAGTGCCAGTACAGATATTCCTAAAGGAAGTTTTTGGAAAGATAGAACAGATGAATTTAAAGAAGCTCTTAAACACCCTTTAAGTACTATTGGCACTTTGCAACTTAGTGAAGCTTTTGAAGAAGGATATCAAGGTATTCAAACTGAAAAAGGTAAAGAAGTTGCTAAAATGTATTTAGATCCTAATTATATTCCTCGTACAATTGAAAGTTATATTACTGATGATAAAATATGGGAACAAGCATTTTGGGGTGCTGTTGGAGGCATGGTTTTTCAAGGAGCTGGTAAAGGACTTTCTGCTCTTCAAAGACAAATTAAAGCTAAAAAGTTAAAAGGTAAAGAATCTGATGCTAATATTCTTAATACTCTTACTGCTGAAGAAAAAATAATGAATAAAGAAATTCAAGACCGTGCTGCTTTAAATAAAGATGTTGTCGATAAACTTACTATGTTAAATGATTATATTTCTCCAGATGATTATGTTGAAGATCCTATTACTGGAGAAAGACTTCAAGATGAAGGAGTTGATGTTCATAGAAAACTTACTCCAGAAGAAGCTGAAATTAAAAAACAACAAGTTATTGATGATTATTTTACTAATTTAGCTATTAATGCTTATGAAGCAGGTACTTATGATTTATTAAAAGAATATATTACAAGTCCTGAATTTAAAGAATATTTTAGAGAAGCTGGTGTTCAACTTACTAAATCTGAAGAAGATTTTACTAATCAAGCTTTTGCTAAAATGGATAAAGTTAGAGATATATATGCTGAAAATCTATATAACGTACTATATAATAGTGAAATAGAAAGTGAATATACTGCTAAAATTGCTGCAAGAGAATTTACGAGAGAACAATTAGAAATTGAATCTTTTGGGGATAGAATTAATACTATACAAAATGAAATAAATAAAAATAATGTTGATATAAGTTCAGTAGATAAATATAGAAGACAAGCTATTGATAAACATGTTTCTAAATTATTAAATGAAATTAATCAAGCTCAAGAAGAAATTAATAACAATCCAGATATTTCTGAACAAGCTAAAAATCAATATAATAAAATTTATAATGATAGAAAAAGAGGACTTCTTAAATTTCTAAATGATAATAATCCTTTATCTGAAAATAATAGACAATCTATAATTAATATTTTTAATCAAAGTCTTGGAAAAGATTATCAAGTAGAAAGACTTTCTGGAGATATTCAGACTATATTAAATGATATTGAAAAACTTATTAACGAATCTGATAAAAATATTCCTGAAGCTCCTAATAATGTTAAAGATTTAATTGATAAACAAGTTGCTCTTCAAGATAAAAAAGCTGATTTAGAAAATATTCAACCTAAATCTCAAAGAGATTATAATGATAGAATTGATCTTATTGCTCAACAAGTTGATTATCTTACTATGACAAGAATGTCTAATGCTGCAACTCAAGTTGAAGATTGGATTAAAGAACAAGAAGATTTAGATAAAGCATGGCAAGATATTCTTCGTAATAGAGTTCCTAAATTAAAAGAATCTCTTGATATGCTTAAAATAGGATATTTTAATACTGAAGATTTTAGTAATTCTATAAGAGCTACAATAGAAGAAGAAAGTCAAAATAGAAAACAAAAGGAAGAAGAAGCTAAACGAGTAGTAGTTAACGGTAAACAAGTTAGTGAAGAACAAGCAAAAACTATTAATAATACTGCTGCAGAAGTTAGCAATAATCAACAATCTAATAATGATAACTCCTCTACGGGGGAACAAACTCCACGAAGTGGAGTTTCTCAAACTCAAACTAAACAACAAAGTGATGATCCTAATGAAATTGCTGTTAAAGCAATTATTGAAGATGAAGATAAAATTACTAATAAAGATTTAGATGATGCTGTTAAACTCGCTAAATCTTTTGATCCTACTATTAATGAACGAGCTGTAGGTATTGCAAGTAGTAAAACTTTTCTTCTTTTTAGAACTTCTCCTAATGTATTTGAAGATGCTTTAAATAAAAATAGTAATAGTCCAGAAGTTAAAAATATTATAGAAACTATTACTCAACAACTTATTGAAGAAGGTGTTAGTCCAGAAGTAGCACCTCATGCTGCTCAAAGAGGTGTTAATATGGGAATGAAACAAATAGTTAGAGCTTTAGAAAGACGTAAAGATAGTAAAACTGAAACTTTTAGACGTCTTGCTGAAGCTCTTGCTACTAAACAAAAAGTAACCATTAAATCTAATGATAACAACGAAGTTAACGCTATTACGACTACTATTGAAGATACTGAATTTGATCAAATAATTAAAGATTTTATTGAAGCATATATTCAATATAAAGGTATTACTATAAATAAAATTAAAACTAAAGACCATCAAGGAAATACTGTTATTAAAAATCAAAAAGTTGTTATTAATCTTGAATCTTTATTTAAAGATATTATTGAAATATTATCTGATGATGCTAATAAACAAATGTTAGATTTAGATGTTCAAACTGCTTATCATATATTATATAATATAAAAGATTTTATTAATAATTCTTATAATACTAATTATGTATTTACACATAAACGTAGTCTTAATACTTTGCTTAATAATCCTACAGATTTTTATAATGCTGTTTATGAAGCAAGTAAAAGAGTTGAATTTATTGATAATTATATGCATATTGTTCCTTCTCGTGTTAATAGAGGTCCTGATTATGAACAAGTTGTTAATGCTTTACAAGTAGGAGATGATTTAGAAATTGTTCCTGTAGAAAATAGAAATCATGATATTGTTTCTTTTGCTATTAAACGCAAAGGTATTGAAATTGGATTTATTTCTAATGTTGTTCCAGATAGTGATAATAATGGTTATAGAATAAAACTTGGGCCAAAAGGCGGTATTAATTATCATGTTCGTAAAGTAAATAATCAAATTGAAGCTAATACAGATGAACTATTTGAATCTATTTTTAATAATGAAAACGAACTATGGGATTTATTCCATAAGAAAAATCTTTATGATTTAGGTTATGGATATGATTTAACTAAAGAAGAATATGAAAGAATCTATAATAGTGAAGTTATTCAAAAAGCTATTAAAGATGGTGTAATTAAACTTAATCCTGCTTTAATAACTGATATAGATAAAGCTAAACGTATTATTTATAATCTTAAAAATATTATTTTCTATAATCCTTTAGCTCAAACTATTGAAGAATATAAAGATAGTTATGAACAATGGAAAGAAAATATTTTTAATAATTATAAAAATACTCATAAAATTGGAACTCTTGCTGCTAATGGTAAAAAAGTTATTGTTAAATATGCTGGACAAACAGGAACAAATCAAGGTGTAAAAGAAACTTCTGATGCTATTATTGAAAATACTGAAAAAGGTGTTAATGAATTACCTTTTAAATCTGACCAACACGCTATTGTTGGTATTGATAGTGATAAAGATGGTATAGTTGCTATCAATGAATTAACAGGCGAGAAACAACAAATTACTGCTCCTTTTCTTGCTGGTAATATGGGCTTCCTAATTGGAGGTAGAAGTAAAACTCCTATTATAGCCATGTTTACAAGTGCTAATAAAGTTGATGGTAAAATTAAAGAAAATCTTCATAAAGAACTTGTTGATATTTTAACTGGTTTTCAAAATAGAAAATATACTTTTGAAGAAGTTAGAGATAAACTTGGTTTATTATTTAACTCTGCCAATACTAAATTTCCAAGTATATTTTATGGTTATGACGTTATTAGTTCTAATAATCAAATAATTCTTTCTATTGGACATAATACTTCTAAGTTTAACGTTATTATACATAAGTTTAAAGCTGGTAATTCAAACGAATTAGGTACAGGTATTACTTATAATCCTGCAGGTGATAATTCAAAAACTACAAGTTTTATTAATGTTAATAATAAACTTATAAATATTATTGCTACAGAAATAACTAATAATACTATTTATAATAGAACATTCTTTACTCTTAATAATGTTGGTAACGGTAATACTACAGATAATCCTTATTTCTTTAAAAGAGATAATAAATTTGTAGTTAAACTCGGAGATAGCGAAATTGTATATGATAATTTTGGAGATTTTGTTCTTCAAAATAATGCTTTTAATACAAATCAAGGGGTCAATAAACATGGAGGATTCTTTAACGATGTTGATAAAGCTACTTCTATGTATATCAATGTTGCTACTCTTGCCGTACCTGATCAAGTTCAATCCCCCGTAGAGGAAGATTCAATTGTTGGAGTTGCTAACACGATTCAAACTGCTACTCTTGAAAAAGCTAATTCTACAGAACGTCTTCTTGAAAAAGCTGCTATTCCTAAATCAACTATTGATTTACTTACTGGCAAAAATGTTTATGGTATTCCTATCGTTTCTGGTACTTATTATTATGATAAAAAAGACAAAACAGGTAATGCTAAATATAATCGAGATAAAAAAGCTGTTATATTTACTAAAGCTGGTTCTAATTTAGCTAATTCTTCTCCTACTACGTTAGTTCGATTACTTATTCATGAACAACTTCATGCTCATATTGATGAACATAATCTTTTTGATAAAGAAAATATTATAGATGATTTATTTGAAACTTATAATAAATTTATTGAAACTGTTAATAATGATGTTAATTATGGAGATAGAAATAGCGAACGTTATAGATTAGCTGTCAACATTAAGAAATGGATTGAAGATAATGGTTTTACTTTTAAAGATTATTTTGAACGTATTAAAGCTAAACAAAAAGATAATTATATTGAACTTTCTGAAGATGAACAACGTAGAGTATTTGCTGAAGAATGGCTTGTTGAAAGTTTATCTCAAAGTAATATTATTAAGTATTTAAATCAAGTTGAATATACTGGAGAAGGTGTTGCCGTTGTTACAGAAGATAATGAAAAGAAAAGTATTTTTCAAAAGATTATTGATATATTACTTAAAATATTTAATATAAAAGATAGTAGTATTAAAAACAATACTATATTTGCTCGTCAATATGAGATATTAAATATTAATGATAACAATATAAGTAACGAAAATGAAATAAAGCAAGATATTAAAGATAATCAAGTATTATCTGATAAAGATGTTGGTGAAGATATTACTAAAGAATCTGAAATTATAGAAGAAGATATTAATGAAGAAGATGATGAATTTGACGAAGATGATTATGATTCTGATATAATTGAAGATGAAGATTATAATACTATTAATAATGATTCTGATGAACTATTATCAATTACTTCTGATATAGAGGATATTAATGCTGTTAAAAATAATGACGGTAATATCATTGCTGAAACTCTGGATATTACTCGAATTAATAACATGGCAGACTATCTCAATAGCTACTCGGAGCAAGACAAGCCGTTAATAGCTAAAATGCTGCGAAATGGCGAACTTAAATACGCATGTAGATAAGTAGTTAAGCCTTATATATTACCGTCAATTATGAAGCTAAAAACAGCTATCATAATTGACGGTTTTTATTTATTAATATTGTTAAACTTAATGTTATGGAATGTTTTGAATTTGGTTATGTTATTAAAGGAGATGTTAATGACACTCTTAAGAAAACTGTAGAGTATTGTTCTGATGGTATTAAACAGAAAGCTAAAGTGCTTGCTGGATATATTCAGAGCGATGATTTTTTAGAATTTTGTAAAAAAGATGAAAAATTTGATTCTACTAAGTCTATTTTAGAAAATAAACAAAATACTGTTAGACGAATTTTAAAACAATATTATGAACTTAAACACCAAGATGTTACAACAGCTGCTGCTAAACGTCAAGCTGATTTGTTAATGGGTTTTAGTAGTGTTAAAGCTCGTAATATTGCTATTAATGATACCGCTACTATTATTTCTCTTCTTTATGAGCAAGAACGTAAATCGAGTAAATATAACAATGTTAAACTTAATAGAGTTAAAATAATTCAAAAAGCTATTGACGCTCTTGAAAAAGATTATATTAATAATGTTGCTTTAAAAGTTTATAATCAAAATAAAGAAATTGATGATAATACTATTAAAGAATTTAAAGAAGCATACAATAATGCTATACGTCTTAATAAGAAAATAATAGAGCTTAAACAACTTATTAAGAACGATAATGATGTAGATAATAATAAAAAGAAACTTAATGAAGTATATAAAGAATATACTGAAGCAAGAAGACAACAATATAATAAAGCATATAATTTAGTTAATAAATTTGGTAATATAACACAAAAGAATCGTAATAATTATATTGAACAAGTTAAACGTAATCCTAATTTTTGGTTTACAAAAGCATTTGAAAGTAGTAAACTTGTTAATATAGTTGGTGAATTTGAAAATATATTAGAAAGTAATAAACTTACTAATGAAAATTTTACTGACGATGAAGATTATACTAATTCGGGTGCTGAAAGTATTGATGAAACTACTAAGTCTTGGGAAGATAAACTTTGGGCAAGTTTTGAAAAACCTGTTGCTGCTGATTTAAAATTATATTTTAATACTATTTATAAATTAGATTCTCCAGCAGAAGTTGGTACAAGAGTTTATAATTATGACACTAATAATGAAATTGGTCTTAAAACTACTATGGGAGCTAATTTTATTATTAGAGAATTATATACAAGAGGTAATTTTAATTCTGTTAATGATTTTATAGATAGTATTGTAAGAATGGCAACAGATATTGCTGAAGATTATGGATTAATTAAAATTGCAGATGATTGTATTAATGACCCTGTATTTGCTAATCGAATATTTTGTCAATTAAGTAATCCTAAGATTATTAAAACAATGTCTATTATTACTGAATCTGGTATTACTTTTGAACAATCCAATAAATCTTTAGATGCTATGAGTTATATGATATATAATATGCTAAATACAACTCGTAGTACAATGAGAGATTTATATACTGAAAACGATATTAATCGTATTAAAGAATTAGTCGCTCGTTTAGATAAAAGTTCTAATAGACTTGTTGCTGTTAGACTTAAAGATGATGGTGTTACTCCTAAAGAATTAAATAAGCAAATAGAAGAAGCTATTTATGAAGTACTTAAAAAATATTATCCTAAAGTAACTCGTAATGAAATACTTGGATTTATTTATAACGGAAGTAATCCTGTTAGGTCTAACATGATTGGGCTATTAAATAATATAGCAGATCTTTTACAAAAAGTTGAAACTACTGTTATAGAATATAATGAGTCATATAATAAGTATAATAATGAAAGAAAAGCTTATAATGAAGCTGTAAGATATTCTGAAGAAATTGGACAGAAATATACTAAAGAACCTCCTTTATTTGATTCTTTTAATATTAATTATGATAGACTTAATGAACCGATAGTTAATATATGTCAAAAACTTGTTAACTATTCTGCTGTACGTAACGAATTAAATAGCGTTAATGCTGAAGGTAATTTATCATCTGATGTAATTAATAACAGTTATATTACTAATCTTCTTAAACAAATTAATTATGCTAATAAAAAAGATGCTCAAGTTGGTCTAAGAAATCTTTTAGAAGAAATTAATAAAGGAGAACACTAT
>OIEG01000068.1_pt1 | contig 42600 bp, 45 predicted proteins | sample 1581751 | NCBI WGS metagenome assembly OIEG01 (sample SAMN01760950, study PRJEB22395) | human gut metagenome | reverse complement strand
CTATCTGAATGGACACTGCTTTGTGAGTGTCATGCTCTGCGTACCTGTCTGGAATAGGGATAAAGTATCTTATCTTTCCGTTCCTCTTGGCTATCGTATGTGGCAGAAAAAAGAATCTAAACTGGAACTGGCAGCCTCCATGATCCGGCAGGTTATGCCTGAATTTCACAGCAAAGATCATGTCATCATCCTTTGTGACAGCTGGTATACAAAACAGAATCTGGTATCCATCGTTGATGAATATCCGAATCTGGATCTGATTGGCAATGCAAGGATTGATTCTGTCATGTATGATCTTGCACCTGCACAGACCGGTCGTCGGGGACGTCCTGCCAAACATGGAAAACATCTTTCTGTTGAAACAGATTTTACGTTTTCCAATGAAAAGATTGGTGATTATTATACCGGTGTCCGCCGGGTTCTCGCTAAGATCTTTGGCAATAGGGAAGTCCTTGCCTATGTCACTGCCACAGAAAAAGAACATGGTACAAAACGACTGTTTTTCAGTACCATTTTCCCGGAAGATCTGCAGATTTTCTGTGCATGGCAGGAAAAAGCACCATTGAACCAGACCGGAAGTGACCGTATGAAATACATTCCACTGTTGCTATATTCGTTACGCTGGAATATTGAAACAAGCTACTATGAACAGAAAACGTTCTGGTCTTTTTGTAACTATATGGTGCGAAGCTGCAAAGGGATTGAAATGCTGGTCAATCTGATTAACGTCAGTTACTGTGCCATGAAGATTCTGCCCTATCAGAACGAACATTTTTCTGAGTACCGTACAAAAAGCGTACAGGAGTTTCGTTTTGAATTAAGTCAGGGCATTCGCAGTCAGATATTTTTTGCCACTTTCGTGAAAAATATCGAAACACATATAAAATCAAATGCCATGACAAAGGCCTTAAAACAGCTGATTCATCAACAAGTCTATCATTTATAAAGTTGTAAACTGGTGTTATAAAATACAAATGTCACAGAAATGTCCGAGAAAAGAACAAAATTCAAGGAATTTCAGCCTGAATTGTTACAAATCTCGGACATTTCATTTTTTGCTATTTATTTTTCATAAGAACTCTTCGATATAGGATTCCGGGAGTTACCAGACTGACTGCTAATAACAACAGTAATATTCCTGCCATTTCTTTCAGCGGATAATAGAATACAAAATAAGAAATCTTTGTTTTCATGTACCATCCAATCCCGCCTATCAACAACGTGCCCGTTGTTACCAGAAGAACACTCAGCAACAGCCAGGTAAACATTCCTTCCGCAAGGAACATACGCTGCAACTGCTTTCTGGTCATTCCCACACGATTCATAATGGCACATTCTTTTTTTCGAAGTAACATATCCGTTACCCTTACATTTAAAAAATTCATAATCCCGATAAAGATCAGGCATCCACTGATTACCAGAAGCAACAGCCTGCTGGTCTGAATATACTCCTGTTCTTTTAATAAAAGGTCTGACCGACTCTCCATCTGGAATAAATTTAATTGCTCCGCATATCCGTTTTCAGACTGAAATTCCATATTTTCTGTTTGGATCATTCCTTTTAACCTGTTTTTGCAGCCTGATTCCTGTTCCTTTTCTACAGAAAAGCTCATTTCAAATGTCTGTGGGGTCAGATTCTCTGACAGGGTTTCAAAGGTTTCCTCTGTTACAAGAAGAAGATTGGTATTTCTGCCATCCCAGCACAACTCTAATTCCGGAAATCCTTCTTTTGTAATATCCAGATATCCGCAATTTATCAGTGTCTCTGAAAGCCGATCGGACATATCCGTTCCCACCGGAACCAGGTCATACACTTCTATGGTATTTCCAAGCTGCTCCAATGCCCGCTCTTCTGAATATTCTGACACTCTGTGATCATGGAGGAGAATCGTTCCGTTTTCATGTGCAAATGTTTTCCAGTCTGTTGTTATCTCCTGCTCTTTCAAAAATTCCTGCAGTTTTTCTTTTTCAGAAGAAGAAATTTTTTGGATCACAGTCGGAACGGTTTCCCCGTCATTGAGTAACTTGATGCTATCCCGACCTTGTTTCCCGATAATAGGGTAAAATCCCTGGATCTTTGTTTCATCCTGCAGGCTGTTTCCGGCAGTCTGCTTGATGTTCTCCAAGAATTCTTTCGGGAAAAAGACCATATTTTCTGTATCCGGGGAAGTTTCCATCAGTGTGCTGCAGGCTTCCTGTGTGATGCGGATTTGAAAATCAGGTTCTTTCATAAACTGGTTTTGCAGATCTACTCCCTTTACAATCACCGAAGATCCAAGGGCTAATCCGCATCCTATGGTCAGAGAAATCATGGTGATGAAAAAAGCCTTTTTATTGTAAAACAGATATCTCCTGGCCAGATAAACTTCCGGCTTGTTTCCAAAACTCCGGAAAACTGCTTTCCTTTTCTTTGTTTGTTTCTTCTCTGCAACAGTCCCAGTTCCATAGTTCATACACTCCAGAGGACTCAGAACTTTGATTTTTTGCTTTACCAGAAGTATCACAACCCCCAATGTCACTGCCACTGGCAGAATGGCTATCAGAAAGAATCCTGGCTGATAGAATGAAATCCCCTCCAGTTCTTCTGCCTGTCCAAGATACAATTTGCCAATGACAGAGGGCAGGATTCGAAGTACCACCAGACTGCCTATGGCAACGCCTGCAAAACTTCCCTTCAAGACAACTTCCATCATCTGCCGGAACATCACTTGTATAATCTGATGCTGCTGTACCCCGATCACTTCCATCAGACCATATTGCTGTAAGTCTTTTCCTAATGATAAATTCAAAATATTATAGATAAACAAAAACATACACAGCAGAATCAGAAAAGAGAACAAGGCTGCAAATCCATAGCTTCCCAGCATTCCTTCCACTGCCCGGTATGCAGCCGAATCCATGCTGACAATCCGCTGCCCTTCCTCCAACCGGATATCTTTCTGCAACTGCTGTTCCATCTGTATGCCACTGACAGAATCCTTTTCCGGTTTCACCAGTATCCTGCAGGGGTCCCATCCAGCTCCGCTTTCTTTCAGTTTCTTCTCAGACAAAAATGCAATGGAAGAACTTGCCCCCTGATTCTGATATTCTGTAAAATATCCGGAAAGCTGAAACGTCTGCTGTCCGGTTCCTTTTGTTTGAAAAAGGTCATTCCAATAAAAATCCAGCTTTAATTCCATTCCCACCTTTGGTTCCGAAATTCCCAGATACGTTAAGGTTTTGGTGGAAAGCATGATTTCGTTTTCCTGTTTGGGATATGTTCCTATGATCTGTGTATAGGCCGGACAGAGCATGGTTTCAAATGCTGTTTCATCTGCCACAACACAGTCGCAATATTTTATCGTTTGATTGCATAGTTTTCCGGCAAATTTTTCCTTTCCCGTCTCTGTTATGTAGGAAAGCGTATGCAGCTGTCCTGCCATTTCTTCTGTACCATTTTCAAGATACGTTGACACTGTCATTCCATCTGTCCGGATATGTTTCTGGATGTCCACCTGGATCTTCCCATAGGCAAAACTTATCATACAGAAAATCGCTCCAACGGTAAGTGCAACTGCCAGAAACAAAAGACGGTTTTTGTTCCGGTTCTGTTTTCTGTAAGAATCCAAAAGCACTTTTTCTGCCGGACGGTGATAATCATAGTCTTTCATCTTCCACCACCCTTCCGTCTTTCATGCGGATGATCCGATCTGCCATAGCAGCGACTTTTTTATCATGGGTAACCACAAGCATGGTCTGCTGATATTGCCTGCTGATCTTTTTTAACAGTTCCATAACAGAGGCGCTGGTTCTGGAATCCAGATTTCCCGTCAACTCATCCCCTAACAGAATGGTAGGATGGGTGTAGACAGCTCTGGCAATGGCAGCTCTCTGTTGTTGTCCTCCCGATAACTCATCCGGCATTTGAAAGAGTTTCTCTTCGATTCCCAGAGTTTTTGCCAAACAAAAAACCTCTTTTTCATCTACTGTCCTCTCCAGTAATTTTGCCGGAAGCACAATATTCTCAAAAACATTCATGGCAGGAATCAGATTATATTTTTGAAAAACAACTCCAATGTGCCATCTGCGAAAAGAAATCTGTTCTTCTAAAGATAGTTGCGTCAAATTTACATCATGCACATAAACACACCCATGGGTGGGCTTTTCCAATCCGCTGATCAAATTTATCAGGGTTGACTTTCCGCTTCCGGAAGCACCAATGACTGCAATAAACTCTCCCTCTTTTATGGAAAAGGATACATCATCAACGGCTCTTATATAATTTTCTCCATTTTGATATTCTTTTGTAAGTGAAACTAATTTTACAGCTGCCATAGTATCCTCCATATATTTCTTTATCTCGGCAGAAAAATAGAAAATGCTGACCCCTTTCCAACCTGTGATTCCACCGTAACATAACCGCCCTGCTGTGTCACAATTTCCCTGGTCAGATAAAGACCGATTCCAACACCCGGCTGATTATGAATCTCTTCTTCCCGGTAAAACCTCTTGAAAATAGATGCCTGATTGCTCTCTGAAATCCCTTTTCCGGTATCAGATACTTTTATCTCCACATACATTTCCCATTGCGCTACAGACACATGGATTCTTCCTCCTGTCGGGGTATATTTTACCGCATTGTCCAACAGATTAAAAATCGCTTCTTCTGTCCACTTACTGTCATGGGACACACGCACATCCTCCGGACATTCCACAGATACATGGATCTTTTTTTGCTCTGCGGAATATACGATTCCGCTCATAGCCTGGGCTAACGTATCATATATAAAGTGATCTTCTTTTTCTAATTGAATCACCCCGGTTTCCAAACGGGAGGTTTTCACCAATGCCTGTATTAAAAAATCCAGCTTATTGATCTGTCCTCTTACACTTTTCAGGAACTCATTTTGCTCCTGTTCTTCCAGGGATTTTGTCAAAAGTGTATCTACAATCATTTTCATGTTGCTCACCGGAGTCCTGACCTGATGGGAAATATCTGACACCAGGGACTGTAATTCCTGTCTCTCTGCTTCTACCTTCCGGTTGCTTTCCTGCAGAATATTATACAGACGCACCAGGCGATGATGGATACGGGCAAAAATCGTCTCTCTGTCGGATACATTTTCAGGTTCCTGACTGCGGTTCATCATGTCATCCAGGATCTGGCACAATTCAGAAGTAAAATTTGACAGTCTCATTCCCAACAGTTGTACCATAAAAAGCATCCACAGTGCTGCGCAGACTGTTAATACCAGCCCAACCCATAACACTGCGATATTTTTGGTCAGAAAGAAAGAGACCAATATGATTGCTGTCATTGAGAGTACCATGCCACCAGTCAGCCAAAAAAACATCTTTTTTACAGAGGTTTTCTTTCCTATCATGCGGTTTCACCTCCGGTCCATTTATATCCCATGCCATATACGGTTTTGATATATACTCTTCCATCTGTCTCAATCTTTCCCCGGATGCGGCTTAACGTTGTCGTTAACGTATGCTCGTCCACATAATTCTCTGTGCAGTCCCATATTTTTTCCAACAACTGCTTTCTTGTTAATACACGATTGCGATTCTGACAGAACAGGTTCAGCATCCGAAACTCCAAGGTCGATAGGGTTAATGGCTTTCCACCCAGCATAGCTGTCTGCTCTGCAAAATTTAAAAACAGCCTGCCATCATCAAAGACATCCTGCATGGACACATGATGCCCCATCATACGCAGTACATTTTCTACTTTTCGCTGCAGGGAATGAATGGAAAAAGGCTTTGTGATATAATCTACTGCTCCAAGTTCATATCCCCGGATTTCATCACTTTCCCTGTCATTTGCAGTCAAAAAGATTACAATGGTATCACTATATTTTTCCCGGATTGTTTTTGCAATCGCATATCCATCTCCATCCGGAAGATTGATATCCAATAATACCAGATCAAACAGTTGGCTTTTTAATACTTCCATGGCTTCTTTTACCGTTTCCACCGAAACAATCCCATAGGATTCTGACTGTAGGTTGTAAACTAACATTTTATTTAAAAGTTCATCATCTTCTACGATTAAAATCTGTTTCATTCTTTTTCATCCTTTACGACAATTTTACTATCATTCTAATTCTTATTTTACAACAGAAATGTCCTAGAAATGTTACAGATTGAAAAATTTATGATTTTCTTTTGGTAATCTTAAAAATCTTTTGGAACGCAAAAAGAAGATGCATGTCACCACACACCTTCTCGTCACTTGCTAAAATCACTTTATACCTCTTGCCTGACTTTAAAACCAATGAATTTTTTCTTCTCTGAATTGGGGCGTATCACTCTTTTGATACGGATCGTAGTTATGAAGATTACAGCCGAATTCCTTCAAGGATTGGATTCTATTCTCTGCTGACCATTCAATCAATGAAATTCCATCAAATTCTTCAATATCCCCATTATCCATCACATTTTTAAAATACCATTCAACAATGGTCTGATTTTCTTTATGAAAAAACTGTTTGATATCCCAGGCGATTACACTCCCCCTCATATTCCATTCCTGAAACCAATGCTTTACGGTTTCACGATTGCTATAACATGGTCCCCAGCTTTCTATATAACTCACGTTCTCTGCAAAAATATCGTCCATTCCCAAATCTTTCTTTTCCAGCCACATAGAAAACCATAACCGGATCATCTGTTCTCTCTTGTCCATAATAGAATCCCTCCTATGCCAAATTCGTTACAGAACCTCTAAACTCAATCTTTTTTCCCATCTATCAAATCATAACTCATATCCAGAAAATCTAAGATTTTTGCCTCACTTACACTTCCATCTAATAACATGGTGATCCAATACTTCTTATTCATGTGATACCCTGGCAGAAAACCGTAGGTCTGTGTCAGAAGTCCAACCATATCCGGTTCACATTTCACATTGATGATATCTACGCTTCCTTCCTCTTTCAAACCCAGTTTCGATTTTTCAACTCGCAGAATAGCTGCATACCACTTTCCATTCTCATGCCGGAGGATTGCACTCTCCGGAGAACTCTTCCAAAGATATTCCGGAATTGTTCCATATTGCTTTTTTACATATTCAAAAATCTCTTCCCGTTTCAAATATTCCACTCCCCAATGACTCTATTTTATCAATCTTATGATTGTACTTTTCATATTTATCAGCAGGCAGGACGTGCGCCCTGCCCACCTTCCCAATTATAGCATTGTTCCTCTGCTCCTACAATGCAATCTGTTCTTTGATTTTTTCTCATTTTTTAGTAAGCAACCAGTCCATATCCCAAAATGGACTGAGAATTCACCGCATAGCTGTTCTGCTTTACCGCATCTCCGCTGTTTCCCTCAATCGTATGTACCGTAGTTCCATCGCAGCTTTCCACGATTCCTACATGGTCACTGGCTCCGTCATGATCCCAATCAAAAAAGATGATAGTCCCTGGTGTCGGAACACTTCCTCCACTCTGCCATTTCCCCTTTGCCTGAAACCAAGCTACACCATCCGTACAAACAGAAAACTTCGGTACTGCTTCCTTTTGAATGAGTCCTGCCTGATCCGCACACCAGCTGACAAAGCAGGCACACCACTCTTGTCTCTCTGTAAATCCCCACCATGACCAGAACTTATGACCACCTTCATTTCCAAGCTGGCTTTTCGCAATGGTGACAAGCTGTCCGTTTCCAAAGAGACCAGTAAACCAACCTCCACCGGAATAATACCGCATCACATGAGGCACATACTCCGGATCACCATAACCAGACCAGCCATGGGCGGCTGCCTGTTCCTGGGAAAACTGCAACGCATTGGCTTCACTGTAACCGCCAAACTTTTCCAATGCCCATGAGATATAGCCATTCCCATAATTGTATCCCTGCCAACTGAGTTTCAGCTTGTCCATATCCTGAGGACTTTGGCATCCGGCTTCCCGGACGCAATCTGCATAATATTGTATCCCCACCTTGATGGAATAGTCAGCATCCTGAATCGCACCGGGAGTATTGGGATACTGGGTGTTATAAGGACACTCACTGGCCTGCATGGGATCTGTTCCCCTGCCCCCGCTCTCCTGCATCATAATGGCTTGGATTGCCGGAACATATTCCGGGATGCCAAATTCACTGGCATACTTTTGAATGGCGGGCGTATGCGCCAACACTTCCGTACTCAAAGCCTCACTACTCTGGGAATTCCCCAAAAAGGCTGCCCCGCCAATGATCCCTACAATCAAAATCAGAACAACAAGAACCGCACCACCGCCTGCCATCAGAGCCGCAAATGCTGCTTTTACTGCATGAGCGGCGGCTTCTGCCATGGCTTTCAATCCTCTTCCGGTTGCCTTTGCAGTCTTTGCACTTTGCTTGGCAGTCTGAACCGAGTGCATGGCAGCCCGTTTCGCTTCCCTGGCTGCTTTCATAGATTTCAGTGCTTGCTTTTTCTGTAAGACTGCCTGGGTTTTCACTTTCTGGGAAGAAACCGGAGAGGCTTTCACCACACGGGGCGCTGTTTTTACCGTCCGATTTCCAGCTTCCTTGATTGTTTTCTCGGCTTCCGGCTTAACCTTAATGCTTCTTATGGCTTCTGTTCGCCCTTTCTTTGCCATTGTCTGCCCTGCCTGGGTAGATGTGCCACCTCTTGCTTTTTCCTCTCCCAACGGGGTTGTCGTGGCTTCTCTCTGCTTTTGTTTTTGCGCCTTTACCTTCTCATAGGTTTTCACCGCCAGCCTCTTACCGCCACGATAGGCTGCCGAAGCACTTTCCCTTCCTATGCGCTGTTCCACACGCTGGATGCGGTTTCCGGCATATTCTACCGGGGATTCCTCCCCCGTTTCTCTTCCGATCTTATCTGCCATGATGCTGGACTTCTCTTTTGCTTCCAGCATCGCAGAACGTACCAGTTCCTTTGGAAGCCGGGAGGCAGGATTACGGATCTTTGGACTTTGATCCCGCACTTTTTCTTTGATTTCTTTCAATCACACACCTCCCATCTTTTGTACTTTCTAACGTTCCCTTCCTCGCTTTTTTGATTTCTTCTGCTGGCTCTCCAGCTGTTCCAGTTCCTTTACCGCTTCCTGCACTAGCGGATGATTGGCATAATAGGGAACATAGGATAGTAACTCTTTTCCCTTCTCCCCGGTCACCAATGGATATTCTCCCTCGTTATACAGCGGATCGTCTGCATGGTGGAGGGAAAACTCCAAAGACGGAACCATGTGAGGGGAACGTTTGCAAAATCTCTGGTAATGCCGGAATGCTTCTTTTAAAGATGTGCATTCAATACACTCCCCCATCCCATGAAATTCCCCGCATTCAGATGCAAAAAAGGTAATCGTTGTTTCTTCTTTCATAGTTCTCACCTCTCTCTGAAAATTTTCTCTTTATCGAACTGCCGCCTTCTGTTTTTCTTCTTTGCCAGGCTTCAGAGGGTGCGATTCCTGTCTCAGTTCCTGCAGGGTATCTTTCAAAGATATCGTTTTCCCTTGTCTTTCTTCCAGTTTTCCGATCTGCTGTTGCAATCGTTCTGTTTTCTGTTCCAGCCGATGGATGCTCCGCATGGATTGGAATAACACCTTTTGGGTTTGAAAGATTATTCCCTGTTCCGGATTTCGCTCTGTGATTTTTGCGGTATCTTTTCCGTTCATTTCCAAAAATGCGTTTTTCAGATGCCCTTTGGCAACATGCAGTTCTTCCGCCATGCTCCCCAGACGGTCAATCTTCTGATCCATCGACAGCATCACCGTATGCAGAGACGATTGGATTTTTTGCAAGCCTTGGGTAAGGTGCATTCCCTTTACCGCACAGGCAAGGGCATCTTTCCCCTTTTCTTTAAAATCAACTACTGCCTGTTCTGCCCGTTCCACAAACTTTCGTTTCCATTCTCCCACCTGAAAACGAAGTGTTTTCACCTGATGTTCTGCCTTCTGGATTGTATTCACCGCAAAGAGTTTGACCTTACTTTCCTGCATCACACCCAGTTGCTTTTTCACCTCTCCCAATTCCTTTAAGACAGTTCCCAGCTGCATTTCCATGGAATCAATATAATCTGCCATACAAAGTACATCCCTTTTTTCCTGCTCCATCCCCTGCTGTTCCAATAGCTCCAGCAATGCCCGGATACTGCCCTGCTCCCGAAGCTGTTCTCTCGTTTCCTGGATTTCCACTGTTTGTCCTTCTTCCATTTACATTCCCTCCTTCCCAAAAAGATGCTGCCAAAGAAATTTCAACAGCACCCTAAAAAATATCTTTTCGACTAACACTCTCCCGGTTTCGTTGTCATCAAGCGGTACAGCTTCGTATTCTTGGGAAAGCTGTTCTCAAATGGCACCAGATTTCCGGAACACCGGATCAATCCCTTTCCTGCACCTACATTGGTGATGTAGGATAACTGGTTCTCGGAAATATTCAAAAGAGAGGCCAGTTCGTCCCGGTCTGTGGTTGCCTGATTCAAAAGGATCAAAAACTCACTGTTTGCCAACATCAGTCTTGCAGTATCCGATTTTAAAAGTTCCTCCACGTTCTGCGTTAAACCTGTCACAAATCCCTGGTATTTACGGATTCTCTTGTAGAGCCGGTAGAAAAAGTCAGCGCTGTACTGATACCGGAACAAGAGATAAAACTCATCGGCAAAGATCCAGGTAGTTTTTCCTTTCTTCCAGTTCTGGATTACCCGGTTGAAAATACTGTCCAAGGTAACCAGCATCCCCAGGGGCATGAGCTGCTCTCCCAGTTCCCGGATATCATAGGCAATGATACGGTTCTTCGTATCCACATTGGTTTTCTGTGCAAAGGTATTGAGACTTCCATTGATAAACAGCTCTGAAGACAAGGCAAGCCCTCTGGCCTCCTCTTCCGGCTGGAGCATGAGCTGACGGTACAGATCCTTCAAGGTCGGCACTTCGCTCTGGTAACCGCTTCTTATATATTCTCGGTACACATCTGCGGTACAGCGGTCCAAAATGGATTTTTCCTTTGCCGACAAGTTACCAGCCCCCACTAACTGTTCAAACAGGGACAAAATAAACTCTGACTTCTCAATCAGCGGATTCTTGTCGTTTCCATAGGCAGAATCCATATCCAGTGCATTCAGATGGGTATGGGACGTTGCAGAAATGGAAATGACTTCCCCATTCAGCGCTTCCACCAAGGAACCGAACTCGGACTCCGGATCTAAGATGAGGATGTCATCTTCCGTAGACAAGGCAAGATCCACAATCTCTTCTTTTGCTGAGAAGCTCTTTCCCGAACCGCTGACACCAAGACGGAAAGAATTTCCGTTCAGTAACTTTCTTCGGTCTGCCACCAGCATATTTTTGCTCACCGCATTCTGCCCATAGTAAATACCACCCGGCTGCATGATCTCCTGAGTATGGAATGGAATCAGCACTGCAGTGGACTCTGTGGTCAGAGTACGCAGGGCATTGATCTTTCGGATGCCATAAGGCAGTACCGTATTGAGTCCATCCACTTGCTGCCACTTCAAAGTTGCCATCTGGCACAAATGTTTTCTTGCCACGGATAAGATGCTCTCTGTATCCGAATCCAACTGTTTCTTGCTGTCTGCCATATGCACCATGGTAAGGATGCCGAACATCATCCGCTGATCCCTGGTCGTCAGATCATCCAGCATCTCTTTTGTTTCCTTTCTCTGTAGTTCCATATCATAGGGTACAATGGCGGAAAAGTTATTGTTGGCATTCTGGCGTCTCTGCCAGTTGGTCACGTTCGTCTCCACACCCAGCAGACGGTTTTGGATCTCACGCACTGCTTCGTCTGTTGGCACCGGGAGAATGTCAATGGACAGCATCAGATCCCGGCTCAAATCACATAACTCCGAAATCATGTCATCCTTGACATAACTGGCATAATCCTGCATATACAGCACCCGTCCATATCGCTCGTTGATCTTGAAACAGTCTTTGGAAAATTCCATGGACTGAGGACAGATCCAGTCCTTAAAACTGCTCCCCCGTTTTGCAAACGCCTTCATATCAAAGGGGAAGCACTGAGGCTGGTCTGCCCTGAAAAAATCCCGGAAAATCTGCAGGCGCTGTTCCGCATCCAGTTCTTCCCCAATAGAGGACAGCTTGCTCAGATGGGTGATGATATCCGTTCCCACACGGGCAAAATAGGTCCTTGCCTCATCAATGTTCTTCTTATGGACACTGACCGTCAGATACCGTTCCTGATAAATGCTGTTGTTGGTGCCGCTGACCTTGGATAACAGCATTTCGTTGTATTCCTTCCGGTATGTATCCAACCCGTCCTCTTTCATCGGCAACAGCAGGGAGGCTTCAAACTCTTCCTTATTGATTCTTCTGTTGTTCAGGGTAATCTTGGCAGATGCACCAGAATCCAGCGCATTTAACAGTTCACTGTAATCTAAAAACATTTCCGTTTTATCTTCTTTGCTTGCAATGGCATAATTGATATCCGAAAACCGAAAGGATTTGGAAAATTTCGTCCCGGACTGGAACACTCCGTCCGGCCAGATCCGCTGGATGGGAATCGCCTGCTGGACAGACCTTGGGACTTTGAACTTCTCCCGGTCCATTTTTAATGCCTGCTGTAAGGTTTTAATCAAACGCACCACTCCTTCCTGACTTCTTTTTCTGCTTCATCTGTTTTTTCTTTGCCCGCTGTTCCCTCTTTTTCAAAAGGGCAGCACCATCTCCCCTGGTCTTTTCTCCAAGGTTCATAGTCTCTTCCATACAGGCATGGTACAGATCCTCGCTTTGAAACAGCAATCGCTTGGGGTATAAAAATTCGGACTTGATATATGCCCAGGCAAACTGCTCCGCATTCATGCCATGGTACTGGAAGAACCCACAGGCTGCGAACGGAGCAGCGCCTAAGATACACAGCCACCCAGTCATTTCCTGTCCTACATAGTCTCCCAGACCAAAATAAATCCCTACTGCCACAAGAATGGCAAGCAGGGAAAAGATGCACTGTCGCAGGTTCAGTCCCATAAACATGGACTCCTGATAGTTGCGGATTTCTTTATTCATTTTTACTTCCATATATTTTTATCTCTCTCTTTCTCTTTTCTTTTTGCCTGTAAGTTTCCCTTGGTCTTTTTCCGGCTCTTTTGGCACATCCAGTCCCCATTGTCTGCAATATTCTTCCACTCCTTCCCGGTCATACTGGGCAAGCCTTGAAAGGTCAAACGACACCGGAGTGTAGGTAGCAAAGCCTGACCGGGCCTGTCCCGGCAGTCTGTTTCCCAGCCTGTTCTTTTCGATGAATGCCAGCTTGTCCTTTGTAAAATCACCACTTATAAATGCCTCTTGGGGTTCCAGACTATATCCTCCCGGAAGATTTACCGTCAGATCATCAAACAATTCCAACTCCCCTTCTTCCTGGCAGTACATCAAAATCGCAAGCCCGTTCCCATAAGCATAGCTGGATACCTTCAAAGTAATTTCTTCCTGTCCGTATTCCCATGAAAACGGCAAAGTCTTTCTTTCGTTTCTAGTTTCATTATTCTTCTCATTCATGGTTTTACTTCCTCCTATAATCCCATCATTTCTTTCACAATCCGGTCAGATGCTTTTACCGCACCCACCAGTACCAGCAGATTAAACACCAGTTCCCCTACATAATTCCACACAATGGTCACCGCACTCAAAGAGGTATCCCCTACTGCAGGCGGACTGGCAGCATAGACAGAAAAGATGATACAAGCCAGTGCTATGATCGCCCCTTCCAGACACACGCCCGCATAAGACTTGATAAAGTTCTTTCCCACCGACTGGGAGGGTTCGCCCGCAAAAGTGGAAATGGGGATAGGAGCAATGGCAGTGTACATATACAGCTTGAACATCCTTCCATATACCGTAAGGATCATAATAAAAGACAGCACCGTAATCAAAAGGCTTCCCAGCAAGGTCACGATCCACAAGGGAATGGATTCCAGCATGCCCACCGCTTCAATCTTTTCCACGATCTCTGCCGGAAGTTCTGTCACGCCACCATTTGTCATGCCTGACTGTGCCATGATGGTGGACACAATCCCATGCACAATGGAAAACAACGCTGTCATCAGTTCCATGCCATACATAATGGCGCCTTGTGCCAGGGCAAACCGAATAAAGGCTTTCAGGGCATGCTCCGGCTTCTTCATGTCCGTAAAACTGCCACAGGTCTTGACAATCCCGGCAGCAAAAAATAAAACTAACAGCCCATATCCAATGGCAGTCAGCGCTCCGTTGATCCCGGTGATGACGCTCCAAATATCCCCTCCCTTAAAAGATTCCGGGCTTTGGGTAAGCAGTGTCCAGATTTCTGCCAGTTTCTCATTCCAGGTATTCAATGCAGAGTTTAGGTTCTGCACGATCCAGTTATCACTCAAACAGCTTCACCTCCTTTGCCGGGGGCAGGAAGAGTCTCTCCCCGCCCCTTTCCATTTCTTCCTGCTACCCAACAATCAGGTCCAGGATCTCTTTTGCAAAGGTGATGATGACGCCTCCTGCAAGCGTCAAAAATCCATTGGCTCTCTGGCTGGGATCGTGACTTTTTAAGCTCAATCCCACCTGCACCACACCAAATCCCAATAAGATCAGACCGATGGCCCGGATCAGGGAAAAGATAAAGGTGGACAGGTTATTGATGACCGCCAACGGATCTCCGGCGGCAAGCACCGGAACTGCCCCTACGGTCATGGACAGCACCAGCGCCACATAAAAGGCAAAGGGATATTTGGGTCCTTTTCTCATAAGTTTCGGTACTGTGGCATGGTTTCCTGTTTGATTCTTTGGCATTTCATTTGTTTTCTTCAATGGCATTCCTCCAATCAAAAAGACTGCTCCCCTCCGAGGATTTCCTCAGCCGAAAGCAGTTCATAATCATCCAGTCTCCTGGTATCAATGGTTACATCTTCATGAGACAGCGGCGCTTTCGCATAATCATAGGGAGGCGCACCGCCATCCTCCGTATATTTCACATTCACATGCTTGTGCAGATCGTATTTCTCATCCAAAATAGGACGCTCTCCACGCACCAGCAGCACCGCTTTCCGGTTATCCAAAAGCCGCACTTCATCCGGGGTAAGAAGTTCCCTTCCAGACTGTTGGAAATTCACAGAATAACTTCCGCTTCTTCCCTTGGTCTGCCCGTAAGTATTGGTATCCAGCGTTTCTTTTCCCAGTAGTTCTGAGACATATTTATGCCCCTCTTTTTCATTGCCGCCCAAGTATAAAAATTCATCGCAATTTCCTATGAGACTTTCCCAGCTGTCCTTAAACAAGGCTTTCATCTGGGCGATGTTCTGAATGATGATACTGCAGGAAATTGCGCGCGACCGCATGGTTGCCAGCAGCTTATCAAAGTCATCGGGCAATGCCACGTTGGGCCACTCATCCATGATGCAGTGTACCGGAATGGGCAGTTTCCCATGGTATTTCCGGTCTGCCACATAGTAAAGGGTCTGGAACAGGTTACTGTAGATCATACCCACCAGATAGTTGAGACTGGTATCTGCATCCGGGATACAGCAAAACAGCGCCACCTTTTTCTCCCCGATGCTGTAAAGATCCAACTCATCGGTGCAGGTTAAATTGGCAATCTGTTTTAAGTTGAACGCTGCCAAACGGACACCTACGGAAATCAGGATGGACTTGGCAGTTTTTCCAGCCGCCTGTTTGTAAATGGCATACTGCTTGACTGCAATACTTTCCGGATTGCGCATCTCCAGTCGTTCAAACAGGATATCCAAAGGCGACTGGTATTCCTCATCATCCTCTTTCACCTGGGCAGAACCTAACATTTCCATAATCATGGAGAAGTTTTGTTCCTCCGGCGGCGCTTCATGTAACAGATACAGCATCAGTGCCTGCAACAACGCGGTTTCGCTTTTCTCCCAAAACGGATCCGAACTCTGCGCCCCCTTCGGGGTGGTGTTTCGGATCAGGTTGTTGATGAGCTTTAGCACATCCTTATCATCCCGTACATAGGCAAAAGGATTGTAACAAAAGGATGTTTCCGGGTTGATGAGATCAAACACCCGCACTTCATACCCTTCCCGCTCCAGCAGCCCTCCGGTTTTCCGCAGAAGCTCTCCCTTTGGATCGGTGATCACCATGGAACAGTTGCACTGCATGATGTTGACTACGGCGTATGCCCGGCTTTTTCCCGCGCCGGAGCCACCCACAACCAATACATTTAAATTGCGTTTGTGTTTATAACAGTCCAGCCCCATACGGAAGTTCTGGGTTAAAATGAGATTTTGGGTGTACCGCTTGTCCCGATAACGCTTGCAGATGGAAGCTGCATCGCCCCACTTGGCAGAGCCATGCTCCACCCCTCTTCGATAATTTCTCTTCTGGGAGTAATAAATACCGATGCCTAACACATAGGCGATTGTGAATGTGAACACACACCGCAGCGTGTACGGTGTATAGGTAATAGAAAATGGCTGATCCAGTTTTTCGGTCAGCACTTGTAAGATTTGTAATAAATTCGTATCCGGTTCGGTAGCACAGGCAGTGATCGCGCCTGCCCACCAGACAACGGGCAGAAACAGCAGCCATACCCAAAGGTCAGAACGTTTGCATGCTACCTCTGCAGGCTTCGCTCCTTCTTCGCTTTTTCGTCTTTTGGCACTTCGTTTGCTGGTCCGTCTACCCTATGAAAAGAATCCACACCGGGAACAATGGCAAGACTCCGCCCATTCTCCCAATGCATGTGAATCTGTCCGGCATCATCGATAAATGCTACCGTTCCCTGCAATCCCGGCGGCATCCCTTCCTCATCCATAAAGTCCAGGCAGAGCCTTGTTCCTTTCGGATACCGCTTTCGTAATTGTTCCACTTGTTTTTGATTATACATCCTCATAGACATCCCTCCCTTCTGCTACCAGAAGAAGCGCCTGCTGGTGTTTGGTTTCATGACCTTCAAGATCACGCTGTCAATGCCATCGCTGTATCTGCCCATGTCCAGATACTTGTCCCGCAGCCGATTGAGGGCATTGCGAAGTTCCCGTTGTTCCTCTATGGTGATGGGAAGCCTTTTCTCGGAAAGTTCATAGGAACGGACTTTCTGCAGCATTGCCTCTGTCGCAGGGCGAACCTTTCCCATCTGACTCTGGGCTGCTAACTCATCTTTGAGTGCCACCGTAAACATGTTTTTCATGATGTTGTCTGTTTTCAAATAGTAATCTGCCATCTTCGGCACCTCCTTTGTTACACCCAACATACCACAAGACCCCCACAATAGCTATCCCAAAGACGGAACTTCTTTCAGAACTTACCGCTCCGGCTGTTTCTCTTTTTTCTCCTTCTTCGGTGTCTGCTTTGGCGGTTCCTCAAAGGAAAAATCATCCTTCGTAAAAGTCTGCTCCTGTTCCCCGAAGTTCCGTTCCATATGGTTGCGGATGGTATAGGCTGCCTGACGCACATCATTTAAAAAGCCACGCAGTTCCTGGGGATCTTTCTGCCCATTCGCCTGCATCTCTGCCACTTTTCCAAACTGGAAACCGGACACCTCTGCTCCATACCGCTTACCAATCACATAGGCGGCGCAGTATGCCTGGGCATTGACTTTCTTCCTGACATAATTCCCATCATGCTGGTCTAATGCTGCACACGCCAGTTCCCGGTTTACTGCATGGAACGTTGTATTCTCATCCATGCCATTACGCACATAGACTGTGCGCTGTTTTGGGATATACTGTGCCTGGATGCCCTCCGGCAGATTGTCTGCGATCTGCATCCGCACTGGCTGATCCTTTAAAACTGCATGAATCAGTTCTTCCATGGAACGCTGCGGACGTTCCTCCAACGGTTTCCCACTCATCTGGCTGATGTCAAAGCCCTTACTGATGGTATAGCCTGTCCGCATCTCTCCGTCTTTTTCATATTCCGTACTGACCATATAGGTGTAACCATGCACCCCGGATTTTGGAGAACGGTGTTCTTTTTTCCAGTAATCATAGGATTTTACCACCGTTGCCTCTGGATTCTGTCCGTAGATCAACAGAAGATTGGGTGTTTTCTGCGTATTACACTGCGCCATAAAATCTAAAAATCCCTTTAAAGAATCCCCGTTTTGGAACACCGCCTGTGCCTGGGCATCTACCTCTGCCCACACCTCTTCCCTCTGCTGTTTTTTCATGGCTGCATATTCTTCTTTTGATAACTGCTGTTGTGGAGTTTTTTCTTCCCCTGCCCCACCAGGGATCATGTTCGTTAAATCCATAGCCTTACCTGCCTTTCACTTTCTTCTGTTTCTTTCTCTGCTGATTTCTCGGTTTCCTCCGGCTCTGCTGTTGCTTCTGCCGCTGTTTCTGTTCCGTTTCAATCTTTTTTAATTCCTGCCGGACAGATGGTTTCTCCCCTTTCCAGCTAGTTTCCTGCCCGGAAAAAGAACCGCTGCTGTGCGAGGAAGGTCCGGACAGATTCCCTGCCTTCTCCGCCTGGGTAAAATTTCCCTCCGAAGGAGAGACTTCCCCTACATCAAACAGATGCTCTTCTTCATCCAGTTCAAACTCAATGGTCCCTTCCGGCAGCACCACCTTTTCGGTCTTTACCGGAAGTTCTTCTTTTGCTTCGGTTTTCTCGGTAAACTCTGCATCGATCACACGCTCTCCTTCCCGGACTGGCGCTTGTTCCACAACCGCTTCACCGGCTTCGGATTTTACAAAGTCCAGATTCATCTTGTCCAGCACCCGGTTCACCTTTGCTGCATCATCGGCAAACACCATGATTTCTGCGGACTTGGGATTTTTCTTATCCCGGATGACCACATACAACAGCCCTCTGGATTTGGCTTCCCCGGCAAACTCCCGCAGCCTGTCATGGGGAATGGTGAAAAACTTCATTGCCCGCTGTTCCTTTAACATCCGAAGCAGGTTGGTCTTTCCCCTGGTCTTTTTCTGATCCTTCATCACCGCTACAATCAGCACCGCCAGATTTTTTGCAATGCTTCCACTAATCCGTAAGGTATGTTCCATGCCTTCCATGGAATACCGGACAATCTGATCCGCCGCATCACCGCCATAGTTCATACGCTCTCACCTCCTTACCGATTCCATTCTGCCTCCCTTCGCTGTTTCCCTGACATTTCCTGTACCTCCTCCTGTTCTTTTGCCTGCCTTAACCGCTCTTCCATTTCCAAGGACTGCTTTTCAATCTGCTGGCTTAAACGGATTTTCTTACGAAGTTCTTTTAACTCCCCATTGATTTCCTGAATGCGCATACCGCCCGGTTCTTTCCGGTATAATTCTCTGCGCTCTTTCATCAAAGAAAGTACCTGTTCTTCCAAGGGTTTCCGGTATGCTGCCAGCTCTTCCCTGGTGGTGATCTCTTCCTTTTGTAAAAATTCCATCTGGCTGATTCGTTTCTCCAGCCTCCGAATATCGGAACGCACTGCATAGGGAATCCGCTTTGGTTTCTTCGGAAATACCCCCATCTGATATAAATAGGAATAGTAAAGTCTCTGAAGTCCGGTAAGTTTCCGTCTTGGAAACTGCATCTGCGTGTTTCCATACACCTGTTGGATCTTTGGACGCAGGATCTTCTCCCGGATTTCTGCCTCCCCATATCCTTTTCCCAAGGAACGCAGACGAATATACCGCTCCATCCCCGGTGGTTTTAAGGATGGGTACTTCCGGTTCAGCTTCCAGGTATAGCCCCGTTTCTCCATTTCTTTGACAAACTGACTCCAGGAAAAACTCACACCAATGGCATCCCGGATATCCATGCGGATGGCAGTCCTCCAAGTGGGCTTCCCTTCTGCTTCTGCTTTCCACTGGGCATAATGCATGGCTTTTCCCTGATTCGTCTGGATCACCGAAAGACCATATTTTCTGCATAATTGATCGGAAATCTGACGCACTTCGGTAAAATAACTTTTGGCATTGCTGTGGTATTTTCTCCCATCTACCATACTCACTGAATTCCACACCAGATGATTATGGTAATGCTTCGTATTCAAGTGAGTAGTGATCACGACCTCATACTGCCCTTTCAAAAGCTGCTCTGCCAGTTCCTGTCCAATAAGATGTGCCAGTTCCGGAGATACTTCCCCTTCCGCAAAACTCTGTACCAAATGGTATCCCTGTACCCCTTCTTTTTTATGGAAACGCTCTTTTGTCTTTACCATGTCCACATAGGCATTCTCACAGGTACACCCAATGGCATCTTCAAAAATGGTCTGTTCCGTCTTTTCCCGGTTTAATGCATAATCAATGGCTTCTTCCAGGGATCCGGCACTCTTGGTTGTCTTTGCCCGGTCTTTCACATATTCAATGGAACGGTCCAGGCGGTGGACGGGGAGAACGCTGGTATATGCCATCTACCATTCCTCTTTCACCAGACGCCAGGTCTCTTTGGAAATCCGAAGCATTTCCTGTATGCTGGCTTCCCCTGCCCTCCCTGTTCCATTGGCGACATGAGCCAGCTGGTTCGCATTGTTGCAAAGCCCCGCGATTTTTCGAAGAAGTTCTGCGTGATGCTCACAGGGCTTTGTCTGCAGTTGTGCACCTAAGATCAGGGAACGTAAAAATTCCTCCCTGCTTAGTCCACTCTTTGCTACCTGCCCATCCAGATGGCGAAGTTCTTTCGCATTCAGACGGACAGGAACTACATGGTTTCGTTTTCTCATTCAACCACCTACCTTTTCTTCTTTTCTGCTGTCTCTAAGGGATACACCTGAATTCCCCTGCGTTCCATCTGCCAGAGGAATTCCCCGATCTCCCAGACCTGCCCATTCACATCTACCTGCTTTTCATCCACAAAGCGGCAAAGCCCAATCTCTTTCGTTCCGTCCTCTGCCATCATGCAAAGACTTTCCCCATCCAAAAGGATGAACCGCTTTGTCCCTTCCATATCTCGGAACTGGATCTGTTTTGGTTCTCCCTGTTTCTGTCTGCGTATCCGCATCTGCTCCATCTGCTGATCTTCTCTCTTTCCGGCAACCACACAGCACATCAGTCCAATGCCAAAGGCTGCACCTGCCATTGCCCCAAGAGCCATTCCTGCAAAAAACATTTCACTTCTCTCCTTTCTCGACTGCCGGGGGATTGGGGTTCTCCCCAAAGTGCGTTTGGATATCCAAACGCTATGCTTGCAAAACCAGTTCCACCGATTTCCATCGACTCCCCCATGCAGAATCGATTATGCTTCCTTTTCTTTGATCTTGATCAATCCATCTAATGTGGTACAAATGATATGCAATCGGTCTGCGGTACTAATATCTGTGTTCATCGTTCCGGTGACTTCTTTTCCACAGACCACCACCATCCGACACCGCTTTAAGATCAAGTGGGACATCCGGTTGTATGCCTGCAAATCCTCAGCTTCCCCTTCATCCAGAAAAGGAAGAAATCCAAACCTCGGACAAATGGGAACATATCCCAACTCATAAATCTTCCGGCAATATCGCTGCACCTTCACTCTGCTTTCTTCTGCCGGACAACACACATAGGCCATCGCCTGTTCCATCGCCTCACCCCTTTCCTGCATCCAGGTGGATGCACTTTTCTTCTTCTGAAACAAAGTTGGACATCCATGTGGATGCCCTTGCTATTTCTCGCTCTCTTCTTTTTCCTTTGCTTCCAATGCAAACTTTACACGGTCACTGCCCAGCTTATAATAAGCATCGGTCACTTCAATGCCTACTGTCTCATAGCCTTCTTCCACCGCCGCAAGGATGGTTGTTCCTGCTCCGGCAAAGGGATCTAAGATTCTACCACCCGGCTCACAAATCTGAATGACATCTTTCATCAGCTGCAACGGTTTCTCTGTCACATGAATACGGTTCTGGGGATTTCCATAACGGAACACACCGGGAAGACAGGAAACCGGGCGGTTGATTGGCATCGGGCCATTACTGCCCCACACAATATACTCAGCCTGCTGGCGAAAACGTCCTTTCTGCGGACGAGAGTTTCCCTTATCCCAAACCGCAGTTCCTCTCCAGATCCAGCCTGCCCACTGGAGTGCATCGGTAATAGAGGGATATTGTCTCCAGTCAATAAACAGGCAGATTGGCGCACCAACTTTACAGGCTTTCCGCGCATCGTAGAGCCACTCTGCCATCCAATGGGTCCAGGAACGCTGATCCTTGTTATCCCCATCAAAATCCGGCAGTGCATTCTCTGCCTTCATACTGCTGTATTTCTGATTAGTCGTGCGGTTTCGCTCATTCTGTTTTGTTCCCCCAGACGCATAAGGCGGATCGGTAATCACTGCATCAAAGATCCCCGGCTGAAATGCTTTCACCAGTTTCAGCGTATCTCCATGTAAAATTGTCCAGTTTTTCCCTCCGGTATATTCCTCCGGGTATGTTCCTTCTTTCAATAAGTTCCCTAACTGCAGGGTATTTTCCATAGGCATCATCCTTTCTTATCAGCGCTCCGGCTGTTTTTTACTTTTTGTTTTTTTCTTGCTTTCATTCACTTTATGAATTGAATCACCTCCCCTGAAAACTAACAGCTCCTGTGTCTGATTCTCCACACTCCGGCTTGGCAGAACATTTCCTCTCACCAATACTTTCCCGCATACATTTCCAAAAACCAAGCTATTTCCGAGAATCAAAGGTGCATCTCCTGTTTCCTTTGCCGCAGTAATCTTGGCAAATCCTCGAATGTGTGCCATATTCCAAACCTCTCCAGCTAGAATACGGCAGGATTCCTCTGCAATACTCGTTTGATACATCACTGCAGTTCCCGTAAGAAGGGCATCACCCTTGGCAATCGCTTCTTGGAACAGTCCTGCACTCCTTTCCACTACCGCACGTTCACAGCAGATAGCCTGGTCATAAATCCAGCATGATCCTTCCTGGGAAAGATTTTGCTCATATTCTACAAAGCCACCCAAGGTTCCTTTGGGAACCGCTTCATTTACGTCTACCAATGCTCGGATTCTATGCAGCCATGGAAATTGTGGATGGGCTATGGAAGTGATTTCATATTTCTTCTGCGTTTCGCATTGGACTTCTTTTTGAGAGAACTTTTCTTTTGTATCTACTGAAAAATCAAAAACGACTTCTCCTTCCTCTACGGAATAGGTACGAATACGTGAGGTATCAAAAATTCCCCCTTCGTACTGCCTGCTGAGAAAGTTCTGGATCGCTTCCAGTTCCTGCTGTGTAAGAGGCTCTATTAATGCAAGGCTGGCACAAACATACAAACCATCTTGTTCTTTTTTCACCTGGATATCGAGGTTCTGCACTTTCTCCTTTACAGAATCATCCGCATCATAGTAATCCATCAGATTGAATGGTGCCGACTTTTTTCTGTAATACAATTTTTCCTGCTCCAGTGCCTCTTGGATGGCAGTTTCATAAAGAACAAGATCCTGTCCCTTCAAATCTACAGATTCCCCTTCTTTTGTGGCAAGCCATCCCCACACAGGACTCCATAATTGCAATCTTTTTTCCATAAGACCTCCCTTGTCAGTGTTCTGGCTGTTTATTCTCTTTTCAATCTGTTTCTGCTATTTTTTCTTCCCACATCTCCTTTGATGTGACAAAAGATAACTTCATCGGCATTCTTCCTTCCCACGTTTCTTTGGGGGCTTGGTATCATTCTGAGAAGATGCACTCAGTTCTGTTTCCACATATTCACTGATGATATGAAGTGCCTGATAATAGTTCTCTGATTTCTGGACACGTGCAATCATTTCTTTTGCCTCTTGTCCCTGCCCATTTTCCTGAAGCAGTTTACTTGCCCTGGCCATAACCGCAAACACATTTCCATCCATTCCCAAAAGCTGCATTTTCAGGCGTTTCGGAACATTTACCGGATTTTCTTGTTTCTCCGACTTTTCTTTTGAGACTTCTGATTTTGCCTGTTGAAATTCAAAATCTATGGGGCGCCAAAAGTGTATACACAGTTCACCACCCTCTACCGGAATCTCCTGCTGTTCAAAGCCTTCTCCCCATCCATCACTATATTGTCCGGTGAGATATTCACACAGTTCCGATAATTCTTCCGCCTCCAGATACTCTTTCAATTCTAAAGTTGTACAGCCATATAACACACCATCCAATTCTTTCACCGATGGAACTGCAGACACTACTTTTTCTTTAATGGCAGCACTTCCGTCAAAATAATCCATCAGATTATCGGTCCTATCATCGTCATGTCCGACACGGTTGTATTCTGCAATCTTTTCCTGAATCACAGAAGCATACTCCGTTAAATCATCTCCTTCAAAAAATACCTGCTCTTCTTCAAAGTCATTGTAATCCTCTTCTTCCCAATCTTGTTCCATCTCATTTGGAAGAAAGGTTCCTGTCAGCGGTGTCAATAATTCTATTTTGATCGTATCTTCCATTTGCCTCACCTCCCTCGTTCCTTTTGCTGTTTCTTCTGTTTTTCCCCTGCCTGTTTTGCCAGGTCTCCATAGTCTGCACCTTCCATCTGTGGTAAGTTACAAACTACGGTATATTTTTCTCCATACTGCTCTTTTAACTGCGCACACGCCCATCGCCCGGCAAAATCGTTATCGGTGCAGATCTCAATTTCTGTCACCTCCGGATGCTCTTTTAGGAAATGTTCCAATGCATCTGGACGTTTCATCTTCTTCGTTGCTCGTTCCGCTCCTTCTTTTGGTGCTGCAATGCCCCCTAGAGACAGACGGTACTTATCGGTTCGTCCATCTTCCAGCGTCATATGGGCAAGGGCGTCAATACAGGCTTCATATACTGCCACCCGACTGCTTTTCCCCAAAGGCGGAACACAAAAGCTATACTGTTTGTCGCTTCCTTCCTGTTCCATTTTAAAATTCTTTCCCCGGCTGTCATAAATCCCACGCAGAAACGCATACTTTGCCTGCCCTTGCTCATCCAGTCCAACAAAAACAGCGTTATGGTACGGGGCACTCTCATACAGGATTCCCAGCTGCACACAGTAATCCAGAACATCATCCCGAATTCCCCTTTGGTTCAAATATCTCCGCACCCGGTAAAAGCTGTCATTGGGCAGGGGCAGGGAAAAGAGCTTCTTCCTGGGCGCTGGTTCTGCTCTGGGAACATACACAGGCGTCTGCTCACACAGGATTTTTACGGCTTCCGTATATCCCATGCCATCTACCTGCATCAAAAATCGAAGGGCAGACATTCCACCGATATCCCTGGATTTCCAATGCCATTTACTTGTGATCTCGTTGATCTTAAAACTGTCATGGTCCTGAAGCTGCCATTCGTTTCTTGTCCTTGTTTTCTTCAATCTCCCCGGCTGGTATGTCTGCAGATATTCATAAGCTCTCACCTGCTTGGCTGCCTGATATTCTTCTTCGGTAACCCAAGCCATCAGATTACCGCATTGCGAAGAGCCTCGACCTTATCGGTGCGCTCCCACGGAAACTCTTTTCTTCCGAAATGCCCGAAAGCTGCTGTCTGTCGGAAAATCGGACGGGTAAGGCGCAGGCTATCCACAATCTGCTTCGGAGTCAGCCCAAACACCAGCGGGATTGCCAGCTCCAGACAGTCATCCGCACATACTTTTCCCGTACCAAACGTGTTCACCTGCACCATAACTGGCTGTGCCACTCCGATTGCATAAGCCAAAGACACCTGACACTTGCTGGCAAGCCCCGCAGCTACGATATTCTTAGCGATATATCTAGCCATATAGGCTGCTGAACGATCCACTTTTGAACAATCCTTTCCGGAAAATGCACCACCGCCATGGGGAACCATGCTTCCATAACTGTCTACCATCAGCTTCCTTCCAGTCAGCCCCGTATCTGCATCCAGTCCTCCACAGACAAAACGCCCCGATGGATTGATATAAATCTTGGTTTCCTCATCCGGTGGCAGGGGACGAAGCGCCGGCAATAACACCTTCTTTCGGATCTCCGCTTCCAGCTTTTTCAAATCTTTTTCTTCCGTATGCTGGCAGGACACTACCACACTATCCAGTCGGACAGGCTTCCCATTTTCATATTCTACGGTCACCTGGGCTTTCCCATCCGGTAAGATCCCCTGAATATAAGAGCTTTGTCTGCAGGCAGATAATTCCCGGACAATCCGATTGGCCAGCACCACAGGCATAGGCATGAGCTGCTTCGTTTCATCACAGGCATATCCGATCATCACACCCTGATCCCCTGCCCCTTGGAACCAGTCTATCTGATTGTCAGACACTCCTTCCCTTCGTTCTTTTGAAGTATCGACTGCCCCTGCAATATCGGGACTCTGTCGATGGACAAAAGTGTCCATTGCAATCCCTTCACTGGAATAACCCACGTCAGACAGTACTTTTCGCACAACTGCAAACACATCCGGTTCATAGGTGCTGGTGATTTCCCCTGCCACAATGATCGTTCCTTTCGTAGCAAGCACCTCACATGCTACTCTGGACTGTTCATCCTGTTTCAGACACACATCCAAGATTGCATCTGCAATCTGGTCACACAATTTGTCCGGGTGTCCTTCTGTTACTGCTTCTGCTGTATAAAATTTTCTCATATGAATTCCCTCTCTTTCATGCAAAAAGGCAGGACACCTTCCTTTTTACGGGAACATATCCTGCCTGATGTTTTATATATTGTTTAATTTTCTCATTTAACCTTTTAATCGGCTTTCAATATCTGATGCACTATACAGTACATCTGTTACAATCACCTTATCTCCCTGGATTACAAAAAAGACCGAATAATTGTCTACCAACAATCTTCTCATCTCTTTGCTTCGTTCCGGCTCTGATTCCATAATACGGATTCTCTCAGCCATAGTATCCAATGTTAAAATAGCGTCTGCAATCCGGTTGTATTGATCCATCGCATTTTCTGGTGCCTGAAGAACATAAGCGATGTGATTATATAACTGCTCCATATCAGCCAATGCTTCATTTGTAATCTCAACCGTATAGTGTTTCATATCAATGATTCTCCCTGAATTTTGCGAACGCTTCTGCTGCATTTTGCACTCTTCCTGCAGCTATATCATTGTAACCTTTTTCCAATTTCTGATGGATTTCTTCTGTTGTCATGGCATCTGCATGAATCGATACTGGTGCTTTTGGTAAAGAAACAGAAAATGGAATTCCACCTGTAAGAGAAATTTGATTCAAATACATATCAATCGCTGTTGACATAGGAACACCTAACTGAGACAATACTTTTTCTGCCCGCTCTTTGACAGTTGGGTTTACTCTTAAGTTTAATGTTGCTGTTTTTTCCATGATCACACCTCCTTGTTTCTTATATTGTAACGCTTTTGTCGTTACAATTCAAGCACTATTTCTCACATTTTCTAAGTTTTATATCCGATTTTACATTTTCATTATACTCTCAGATTTTCGCTTAAAAAACACATTCCAGATAGATGGCAGATACATCCAGATAGCTGCAAAAGTCCCAGTCTTTAAACACTTTCTGACACTACATCACGCCACATTTCGTTGTACATCCTACATCCTCGAACACTTTTGTGTATGATGGTACTGTCCTTTTCATGCAGCCCTGTCTCATATTCTGCACTTTTCGGGTGCTTTCAAACACTTCCCGGCAACTTCAGTTCCAAAAAGCCACCAAAGAGCTGGAAAAGCGCCCATCTTCGAACACTTTCCCAACACTACAAGACTACACAAGCCGCCACGATCCGTTGCACATCCATTAACTTCGAACACTTTTTGTTCCGTAGTGCCACTTCTTACCTGCAGCTTGTCTCATATTCTGCACTTTTGGGGTACTTTTGAACACTTTCTGACATTACTGACTCCGAAGCGTACTGGAGATATCCAGAGACCGGAAGAAAGTTCCCACTGTTGAACACTTTTTCCCCTTTAAGCTCCTGTTTTTACTGCCACAAGGATGTTCCGGGCTTGTTTCCACTCATAAGAGCAGGTCACCAGCGTCAGAGTTTTCTCACAACCTATGCCATCTACCCCTGTTTCAAACAACGACAGCGCTTTTGCCTGCGCTACATAAGCCTCCAATTCCTGTGGACTCTGAAAAGATGTCCTCTGGAAGTCGAACATGGACACATCGGCTTTCAAAACTGCCGCTATCTGGTACTCCTCCATCCCTCCCGGTGTCTGAAAGAACACCCTGGGATGTGCTTTCCAGTAATCATAGGAGGCGTACTGATCCAGATTCCCGAACATTGCCCCGCTGTTCATGTTGTGACCGTAGATGGTCAGATTTCCCGATTCTCCCAGAATACAGTCTGCCTGGAGGAACAAACTTCCATTGATGTCGTAGTTTCCCCGGTAATCCCTCGGCAGATAATACTCCGGTTCTTCCGGGCTGCTCTGCAGTACCGGATAATCGATGCCACTCTCCTGGATCGTAAGCCAGCCCCGAACATCCGGATACTGACTCTGGAGGGAGCGAAAGTCAACGGCAGGCACTTCCAGTTCTCTTCCAGCCTGTTCTTCTTTTTGTGTTGGAGAGCCCCCGCCCGGAGGAAATTCCTCCGGGAAGTGGGATTTTAAGTCCTCCACCAGTTCCCGGTTCTGCCGGGGGATGATAACAAAATCATAATAAAGCAACGCTGCACTCATTATGCAGATGACACACAACATCACCTGCAGAATCCACAGCCTACTCTTCTTTTTTCGTTTCATCTGCTTTTTCTGTCTTTCCATGTTTCTTCTTATAAATCATGGTTGCCATGAGTCCGGCTGCTGATGCTCCCAGGAGAACAAACAGCAGGATTGGTTTCCAGTGGTCATCCCCTGTCTGCGGTACACCCGGTGTTTCCGGTGTTCTTGCATCTTTCATTTCCACCTTCTGAATTTCCATGGTATCTTCCAATGTGAATTTCACATCTTCTGCAATCTCATAGCCTTCCGGCGCTGTGATCTCACGCAGAGTCAGCTCTTCCCCTACCGGAAGTTTCTCTGCCAGATGAGGCTTTCCATCCGTTACCCACTCTTCCAGAATCTCACCCTCTTTATTTAAGATCTGCAGCTTGGCACCTTCCAGTTCCTCGCCTGTGGTAATATCCGTCTTGGAAATTTCCACTTTGGAATAATCATCCTTCATCTCCACCTTGGTCACACTGCCATCTTCTTTTACTTCAAACTCGATATCTTCTGCAGATACATAGCCCTCTGCATAAGGCGGCAGTTCTTCGTGAAGGATATACGTTCCTTCTGGCAGTCCATAAACTACGTGTGGTTCTTTTGCACTGATCCACTCTTCTACGATGTTGCCCTCTTTATCGATGATCTGAAGCTTCGCGCCTTCCAGTTCTTCCCCGGTTGTTGCATCGGTTTTCGTAAATTGGCTCTCAGTCGGCTGGTTTTCCACTTCTTTTGTCAGCTTGATTTCTGCAAGGTTCTGGTCTGTGTAAGAGGCATCCATCTCCCAGATTTCTTCATTTGGAAGATATCCCGGTTTTCTCACTTCCTCTTTTACATAATATTTTCCATGATACAGGTCGCAGTCAAAGGTAATCTGCCCGTTCTCATCCGTTGCTTTCTTCTCCAGCAGCGTATCTTTTTCCACCAAGACTTCACCCTGCTGGGACAAGATATCCTCTCTTGCATACAATCCGAAAATCACGCCTTCCAGTTTTTCTTCTGTGACTGCATCTTTTTTCTCTACAGAAATGGAAATCTTCTGTCTTTCATTTTTATAGGCAACGCCTTCATAAACGACAGCCTGCGTATCATCCTTTGCAGTCAGGGTAAATTCCTTCTGTTCCGGGTTCAGTACGAAATGGTCGCCTGCCACCGTTTCTTTCAGATAATAAGAACCCAATGAAAGATTGTTCACCACTGCTTTTCCTTCTTTATCTGTGACCAGGGTTGCTACCAGATCATCTTTTTCATAGCGGATGACCGGATTTCCCTGTTCATCTTTCGCACCATCTGGAGAGTAAATGGTATCCTTGGCATACAGTTCAAAAGTTGCCCCTTCCACCCCGGATTCTTCATATACAAAGTCATGGAACACCCCAGTATCGGTATCCTCTCCGGTCACTGCATCTTTGATCTTTCCAGCCAATCTTTTTGCCTTTGCAAGCAGGGAATCTCCCTTCACTTCTACTGGCTGTTCCCCGGTTTTCGTTAATGTCAGGCTTCCCACCTGCTCATCGTTTGGCTGCTCGACTTCCACAATGACTGCTCCGGTATCCGGATCGATCTGATGGGCAGTATCCGAGGAAACGGTAATCACGATTCCCTCTTTGGCATTTTCTTTGTAACTGCCTTTTCCGGTCACTTCTAGTGGAGAAATCACAGTTTTCCCTTCATACAAGGACATTTCATACCCCTGTCTTACAAATCCTTCCGGCGCTTTCACTTCTTCAATCCGATAGGTGGAACATTTCAGTTCTTCCGGTGTGACCAGATAGCCTTCCTCATTGGTCTTGAAAATGCTAATCGTTTCTTTCTTCGGATAGAATACCGTCTGCTCTACATATTCCTCTTTTTCCATGTCAAAGATTTTATAGGAAGCTCCTGCTTTTAAAACCGGATTGCCTGTCTGTGCATCCTTTTTCACGATTTTTAACAAAAACTCAAACGGACGGTCATCGAACACACGCCATACCATCGGTTCTCTGCTGTCCTCATCAACCTTCACCAAAAACGGATCGATGGCTTTCAAGTTCTCCGGTACGGTGCTTTCCTCTACCACATAAAGACCATACGGAAGCTCCGGACTGAGAGCATATCCTTTTTTATCTGTAATAAGCTCCTGTACCGGGACAGCCTTGCCATCCACATAGGTCACTGCCACCTCTTCCTTACTGAAATCATAACCTCGGAAATCTTCCGCAGTAAACTGATCCCCATTGGATGGCTGTAATTCCCCACTCTCTACTTTGGAAAGGCTGCTGATCAGATACACCTTAAAACCTGCTCCTTCCACAAGGTCTGTTTCTGTCTGGTCTCCATCTTCGCTGATCTTGATCAGCTGGAACGCCTGCTTTTTCACCTGTTCCTGTACCGTCAGGTCCCTGGTTACCTCTGCCACTTCCTGTCCTTCGTAAGCAAGGTCCACCTCATACTCTGTTGGATCTACCGTATAGCCTTCCGGCGGAGTGATCTCTTTCACATACATTTTCCCCAGATACAATTTGGAAAAATCTAAGGTACCATCCTCCTTGATCACGCCCTGTGCGATGAGGCTGTCTTTTTTGAACAAAACGCCTGTCTTTCCGTCCGGGTGGACAATATCTTCTCTGGCATACAGACCATACACGGCTCCTGCAAGGGAACTGTCTCCCTGTGGAAGAAAATCCTGTGTCTCCTTATCAATCTTTTTGATATGGACAGCACCCTTTACCCTCTCATCCGTTACAGTAATCGTGACCGTCTTTCCGGCTTCCACATCCACCTTATGGATCACATCACTCTGTGCATACTTGTCTGGAGCCTTGATTTCTTTTACATACACAGTCTTGATGGCAGATTCAAAATAATCACTGACTGCTTTTCCCTCTTCCCCGGTGATTGGCATTTCCATCAAAAGATGCTCACACTTGCTGTCTGTATAAATGCCATACACTGCACCGTCTAAAGGATTCTTGGTATCCGCATCCTGTTTTAAAAGCTCGATCCTTGTCATCTCCAGCCAGTCTACCGTAAAACTTACCGGATTGGCTTTCTCCGATTCAAAGACTCCAATGTCCTGATTGCTGTTTCCTGTGGATAATACCAGCGTTCTCCAGGTTTCCCCTACAGAACCATGCAGTTCCCCGGAGGAATAGTTTCCGGTATGAAGCATTGGGGCAGTCAAATAAAAGGTATCCCCGCCATAGATCTTCAGCGCACCATTCTCTGCGGAAGTTCCCTTTGTCTTGTTATAAATGGTGATGTCTTTTGGTACATTGACTGAAATGTAGTTTCGGTGATCCCCGGACAATGTGATATCCGGTGTTTTCTGTACATTTCCATTTCGGACTGCTTTTACAGAAGTCTTGGAAAGGGAGATTTCCCCCTTCGGCGGCTCTTCCATAGCAAACAGGTGGTCAATATAGGCGATCACGCCTGCGTTTACCAGATCTTCATACTTACATCCTGTAAATCCTGCCTCACCTGCATAGGCATAGCTGGCTGCGATGTGGGTATATACATATTTCTCTTCTGCACTTTTCCCGGACAGATAACTGCCTGTAATATCCCCGGCGCCGCCATAACCATAATACAGCACCTTCTGCAAGTTCTTATTGCTGTCCAGTACCTGTGCCACATAGTCTCCACTCGGCGGTGAGGAACGATGGGATTCCAGACAGTAAGCGATCTTTCCATTGACCGTAAACCAGCAGGTTAAGTAATTTCCAATATAACTTGGATAGTAGATGGTCTCTCCTTTTTCCAGATGTACGGTTTCCCTTGCTCGGAAAGTATTTTCCGCACCGGAAAGCATCATCACTTCCCCATCCTCAATCTTTTCTTCCAGTTCCCTTGCTGCCTGTGCATCCGCATCTTCCCCGGATACCGTCACTTCCACATCCGGGATCTCCTGCCCAGGCGTCTCCGAATCTTCTTCAGAATTCGTATCCTCCTTCTGTTTCTGACCGCCATTTTCTTCTGTATGAGCCTGCCCTTCCGTATCCGTCAGGATGATCTTTCTGATCACAGAATAGCTGTCACGCGCATCCTTTGGCACAACCCAGTAGGTTGCGATATAAGTTCCTTCCTGGTCAGGATGGTAGCTCCCTCCATCTTCCGCTTCAATACGCTCTAACGTAACATCCTCTTTTTCCGGATTGTAATGGATGCCTTCCATACAAGTCTCTGCCATAAAATCCTTGTCGGAAATATCTTTCGTGATATCTTCTGCTGTTACCAAATGTTTCGCAGCTTCTGAAACTTCCTCTGTCTGTTCCGTTTCAGATATTTCTACGCTCTCCGTCACTGGCTCTGACGGATTTTTTGTTTCTGCCGCATGGACATCCGCTAAGTTCCCAAGCGGACTAAGACCCATGAGCAGTGCGAGCCCAAAGGCTGCAAGTCTTGTTTTGATATTCCTGCTCTTCATTGCATTCTCCTTTTTTCGTTAAAAATACCGCAGAGGATTTCCCCTGCGGCGTTGTTATCTACTGACTTCTGTTTTCTTGTGACTGGCTTTTTTCTTTCCCACTTCCTGTCTTGTACGCTTTAGCGCATCGGTCACAGATCGGCTGGAAATCCCATTCTGATGGCAGCCTTCCACGATTCCCATAAAATAAAGATCCGAGGGGATGGCAGGCTGATCCTTATAGGGTGCATTCATGGTATATGCCATGACTTCCCGTTTCACACCATCCTTTCCCTGAACAAGAACAGTCTCCTTCCCATACAGGTGGGGATACCCTTCATAAAAGTCCAGGCTTTTTTCACACTCCGGTGTGATCTTCCAAAGCACCCCTTCCACCCGGCTGCCCTCTTCCGGCAAAATAGTGGCAACACCGCATCCTTTCCCCCTGCCACAGAAGGTCAGGCGGTATCCCTCCAGCTTGACCTTCTCCACTACGGAAGCTGCCGGACAGCGGTACGCCATCTGGTCTAAGTTCATGTTGCTGCCATAGGCAAAATAATAGGATTCTTTCATCTCTTACCTCCTAACGGGCATCCTCCGCCCGATGATTTCGATTCAAACATTCATAGGTACTGCGGTCATATCTCCATGCCCTGTCACCCTCCAGATTGGCAAGCAGATGTTCCCGGACATTCTTATATTCCGGTCCAATGAGCCCCAGCCGCAATAAAAAGGTACGGAAGGTAAATGCCGGATTCTCTGTGATCTCCGTTTTCCGCATCTGGGTGCATTTCTGATTGATGGCCTGGGCAGAGATGGCAAGAGCCAAAGTGATATTTGCCCGCACTTTTCCTGCATGGAGGGTACTCTCAAAACATCTCCACTCCAAAGTTCCTTTGGAAAACACTGCATGAAGGTTCAACGCATAGTACCGGGTATCGTCATAATGATCATGGCTTCCATCCCTGCCCCCATACCATACCCGTTTCAACTTTTCCATGGAAATGGTGCTGTTTGGCATCCGGCGGATCTTCTCCAGCACAATGGGGCGTACCTTCTGGCAATACTCCTGTTCCCTTGATGTCTGCACCTTCAATGCCTTAAACAGGATGTCCTCTTTGGAATACATAATGGTCATGGCATTTTTAAGGCTTCTTGGGGTGTGATTGGAAGCATCCACATGCACATGCTGCCCGCAGGATGCATTTACCTTCGCCCCATGATGCCTGAGACACCGCACCACTTCCTGCAATTTTCCCATTTCTCCATAGGAAAGTTTCGGACTGACCATCTCGGTGCTGTATTCTCTTCCGGCAGGAACCATGCGTCCACGCTCCCTGCGTTCCGTATAGATGCTCCCATCATACATGAACTTCCATTTCTTTCCTTCCTGATCTGTCACAGACCAGACCCCATAATATCCACCGTCGCAAACTGCCCTTGTCCCAAACAGCTCTGCTACTTTCTCCGCAGCCCTCTGCCTGGTGATCCCTGTCATCTCAATCTCTGTACCGAAATATTGATCCTGAATTCCAATTGCCATACTGCCTTACCTCTTTGTCTTTTCATCCGCTGCCCGGATTTGTGCATCTGCCTGCCGAAGAAGTGTTCCGATAGCTTCGATCACGTTGACGGTCACTCCATTTCCCGCCTGTTTATAAAGCTGGCTGTCCGAAGTATCCTGTTCGATACGGTCAATCTGCCAGTCATAAAAACCCTGCAGCCGCAGACACTCCCTTGGCACCAGCCTCCGGATTCTGCCCCGATAGGCAACTCCATGGTGGTCTGTGGCAGTAATGGTGAACATCGGCTCTTCCGGCTCCTTCATCCTCCGGCCATTCTGCCGGGTTTCTTCTCTTCCCGGAGTCAGCACTGCCCTGGCGCCGTCCTCTTTTAAGACACCGGAGCATTCCCCTTTATGATTATGGATGCCGGACTGTCTGGTATTCAGACACCTGCACTGCTCTGTGATAAGAGGAGGCGGCGACAGATCCACAAAATGTAGTGTCCCCTGTTGGATTCCGGTGGTCAGGGTATGGGCAATCTGGTGCCCCACACGCCCTCTCCTGGTGTTCATTCCTGCATATCCCAAGTCAATGCTATCCCCCGGATACGCCATCTTATAACCCTGCTTGGTATTCTCTTTGATAGGCACACCAATCTCATATAATCCGGTTTTTCCACCAACGCCTCCCGCTCCGGAAGTCAGGGTACAACTTAATCCTTCGGCTTTGTAGATCCGTTCCCCCTGTCTGCCCGTCTGGACTTGAACAAGAGACGTTCCATTTGCTGCTGGGAAAGGTAATATTTTTCCGGCACATCTTCGATCAAGATATCCGACAAGATACACCCGTTTTCTGGATTGGGGGACTCCAAAATCCTTGCTGTTAAGCACTTTCCATTCCACACCGTACCCCAGCTCAGATAGCGTACTGAGGATGGTGTGAAACGTCCTGCCTTTGTCATGCGAAAGCAGTCCGGGAACATTTTCAAGGATGAAATACGCAGGTCGCTTGTCTGCAACCAATCTGGCAATCTCGAAGAACAGAGTTCCTCTGGCATCTGCAAATCCTTCCCGCTTTCCGGCGATAGAGAATGCCTGGCAAGGAAATCCTGCACACAAAAGATCAAAGTCCGGCATTCGTTCAGTTTCGATTGTTCTTGCGTCATTGCAAAACCACTCCCCTTCTGTGTCGAACAGCAATCGGTAGTTCTTATCCGCATAAGCATCCACCTCGCAGTGTCCCACACAGGTAAAACCGCCTGCACGTCTTAACCCTTCCCGGAATCCCCCGATCCCGCTGAATAAATCAAAAAATCGAATGGTTGCGGCAATCAACCTCCTTTGCTGAAAAAAGCAGGCGGCATGGTTTTTCTCCCACACCGCCTGCTGGTTTTATAGTTCTATGCGTTTGGCATTATGCGATCTCTTCGGTTTTTTCCTCGGATTCTGGAATCTCTTCTTCCTCTTCATCCTCAGAAATTTCTGCATCCATCTCTTCCTCTGCGGTTTCCACCACCTCTTCTTCACTAGTATCTTCCGCTTCTTTCAGATTGTCTGTTTCTTCGATTTCCTCCGGCTGTTCCAGTTCCTGCCATTTGGCTTCTACCTCTTCCACCGCTTTTTCGATGATGCGGATGATGAAATCTTTCTGTTTGACGCCTTCCTTTGTGACTGCCCATTTGACTCTCTGGAATAATTCCTCTGTGACCTGTACTGCTAATGTTCTTTTTTCCATGCTTTCTTCTCCTTTGTTCTCCAGTCTGTTAAAGTGTTCTTCGATCACCTGCCGGATAAAGATCTGTGTACTTGTTTCCCTTTCTTCGATCTCGGCTCGTACCTTCTCATGTAATTCCACCGGGATCTTTCCGCATATGTTCTTCATCTCTGCCATAAGCGCTTTCCCCTTTCGTTTTGTTATACACAACATACTCCCAAATTTGAAAGAAAGCTATTCACAATACCCACTAAAGAAACCATGTCAAATGTATGCAAAACCAAAGCATATTTAACAATGCCATGCTTCCCTTGCCCATAGGCCTCACCCCCTTTATTCCTGCTCCATCTGAAATAAAAAATCCAGCATCTGACCGGGAATTTCTTCCTTTTCCTGTGCTGGCGTCCGTTCCACATCGCCACATTTTAACTCTTCCCGAACAGCCTCCCGAATGAGTCTTTTTAAAGTTTCCCTCTCTTCTTGTTCCAGAATCACATCCACCAGATACTGGTTCCGCTGCCCTGCCGGAACATCCTGCAGAATCCGCCACGCTTTTTCATGTTCCGGGTTCTTAAGGTTGGGGCGGAAGGAAAAGACCGGGCGTCTCACAGCGTCCTCATCTGCCCCACAATCCGCTCATATCCGGCAGCGTTGCCATGGACGTCCGTCAGGTAAATCGGGCGGCACAGGCGGTCCTGCTCGCTTACACGGTGTTTAAAAATAGCAGCCCCGCCTCCCATGAAAACGGAAGGGACTGCCCGCAGGTCAAAGCCTGCCTCGGTGATCGCAGACAAGATTTTTTCAATATAAAGCCTGCCCTGCCTCTCAATCAAAGACACCACTTCCGCAGGCATACTGCTGGGTTTTCCATGTAAGACACGCTCGATCTGCGTCTCCGTTACGGACAACCCGGTGTTTCTGCGCACCTGTTCCAGAATCTCATCCATACAACGTATGACACCCAGTTCCAGACTTCTACAGGTAGCTGCGTTAGGAACAGCATTATCAAGCCGCATCAAGTCCACCGTCCAGCCTCCGATATCCACAAGAAGCACAGAAGGCTCATCTTTTAAATACTCTGGATAAAGAGCCAGGGCTGAATATCCCTGGGGGAACAGTTTCACATCCTCAATCTGAATCTCATAGCGTTCCCCTTCGTAGAAAAAACGGATCGGCTGTTCCTTCCGAAACAGATACTCCTTGAATTTCTGTTTTTCCCTTCCAAACCCGGTAAGGGGAAGTCCGGCTGCAAGAACAACTTTCGCTGTCCTTTCCCCCTTTCGCTTTCGAATCTCCTGTGCCAGTGCTGCCAGCGTCAAAAGATAATAATTGTCGTTGGCGGTCTTGTCCTTTACCAATGTCTGTCTCCCAGTCCCACACACATAATATTCTCCCTGGTACTGGAGGACATTCTGCATGGTATAGGGTTCGTATTCATACCGGATGATCCCTGTGGGGAAACACACCTGCTTTGTTTTGATGGCATAATATCCATGGTCGATTCCGATAATCATCGCTTACCACTCCCTTCTTTTCTGTTCTACGAAAAATTCCCAGTGAAAGAACCCTTACTCCCCGGAGGCGCGCCCCGGCAGGCATTCTTTTCTTTCCAGCCCGTTGTTCTTCCTACTCCCGGTCTCGAAAAAATGTCTGGACTGGAAGATAATGCAATGTTCCTTCCAAAACAAGAGCCTGTCTTTGAAAACGGAGGATTCCCCTATTCTGCAGCTCCACCATTTCGTAATATGCTTTCTTTGTTAAAAAGTAACGATGATATATTCCCGCTTCCCCAAACTGCTCCGTCTGCTTCAACACCAAAAACTCCACCATATACCGGGTATCCGGTGCAAACCGCTTCTCACATAGCATGGCATCTCCCTGTACTGCCTTCACACCCTCTGACTCCCTGGCTACTGCCAATAATTCTTGGATACTGATACTCATGTTTGCTATCACCTCCCTTCGAAGTCTTTTTCAAATTTTCTGCGAAAAAAAGACAGGCACCTACACGATGTCTGTCTCTGTGGGATCTTCCATCCCTTGTTCCTGATACTGTTGTTTTATAATTTGTTCCAGCTGTTTCCGAACTTCCTTATCCGATACCTGGGTGCAAAATTCCTGGAGCCATTGCTCATGCAAATGCTCATCTGCTTCTGTAGGCTCCCAGGACACGATGCTGCAAGTTTCATCATATAGCAATTCCAACTGTTGAAACTGTTCACCAAACTGCCCTGCATATTCATTCCAGATTTCCAGGTTATACAAGTTTAGCCCTAAAAAATCTGTCACATACGTCAGCCTGTCCAAGTCTGAAAATGTCATCTTTTCTTTTCCCAATAAGATTTCCCTGTCACGCTTTCCGCATAAAAACAGGAAAGCAAACTGCTCCATATCCTTTTGGTACATACCCATCACCCTTCTTGTAAATAATTCTTTATTACGAAACATTATAAAAAGTGAAACCAGTAAAATCAATATAAAGTTTCTTTATTACGAAATATTCAAGAAATGAAAGGACTTTATCATGCAGAAAATCAGACCAGATATGGATATCGGTAAAAATATACAATCCATCCGTTATGTGAATAAACTCACTCAGGATCAGGTCATTGCAAAATTGAACCTGATGGGAATTTCTATGTCCAAAAGCACCTATGCCAAACTGGAAACCAACCGCATGAATATCAAGATATCGGAACTTGTTGCCCTTGCTAAAATCTTCCACACCGATATCAATGCATTCTTTTCCGGGCTTCTCTAAAATGGAAAGGATAAATTGACCCTATTTTCTACCAACACAGCTACCCATCTTTCAAAAATAATATTATATAGAAAATTCTCTGTTCCAAGTTTATCTAATCCAATAATTTTATTTAATTAATTGGATAGAGACAATTTCAAAATTTTTTCTTTTAAAATTTCACCAATTTTATCTACTAATGGATTTTTCATACTTATAAATTTACTTTATTTATCAATCTTTTTCCATTTCCAACGATTTTCTATTTCTTCTTCCAACGCTCTATCGCCGTTCCCTTTATTAACTTGTATTGCAGACAAATCACGGCAAAGATTCACAGCATCTCTATCTTCAATAAAATTGAATGTTCCTGGCAATTTAGTATATTCCATTCCTGCAATATTAATATCTTTACTTATTCTTACAGCACCACACCGTTCTAAAGATTCTTCTGCAGTAATATTTTCAGTATCTCTTATTCCCCACACTTTTAATTCATCATAATCGGGTTCAAATCCGCCTTCATCTGGTAAATCTATTTTGAATATATAAACATATGATTTCTTATCCGCTACATCTGAGAGTGCAATATTCCCATAAAAATATGCAGTATGTAAATTTCGTGTCAGATAGACAAAACCATCTGTTGTTCCGTCGATAACATCTCCATAGCCCTTATAATTTCTTTCAATTCGGCACTTTATTTTCCCTTCTTGAAAAATCTTCTCTGCATGTTCTAATGTTGTTCCATGATATAATATCATTTTGTTTCATCTCCATTTCTATAATTATTTACTAAAGATTACAACAAATACCTTGTTTACAAAACGCTTCACCTAAATATACCCACTCTTCAACATCAGCATAAAAACACTTTAGAAAAGCCTGTATTCTGATATGTGCTCCTTTACCAGATATACAATAAATGGGGCGCATATCAAATTTCCTTATTTTAAGTAGCACGTTTAGAGTCAGCAACTTTTATTAAAAGACTATTTTGAAGCTGCAAATAATGAAGAAATGCATCCGCTGCTTCTAATAAAATTACATTTGCTTTTTCATTCAACGGAAGTCCTATTGTAAATTCAACATGATAATTATCAGCTTCAGATGCTGTAGCACTAGCATGAAAAGCTTTACTGGACAAATGAATGTATCCCGAAGAATTATCATATACATTTTTTAGATACTTATCGTATTCTGCCAATCTTTCTTTCAATACTACATCCTTCATCTTTCTCCCTTGGTTATCCTTAATATTTCTTATCTTTTCTCCTTTCAAAAATGCATCTATGAATTCAGTGCGATCCTCCGCAATAAATGCAGCAAAAACTCTCATACAATTATCTACTTGTGTTCGGACTAAAATTCCTGCACAAGTCAAATTTCTCTGTTTCAGCATTTCTATCATTCCATCCAATAATCCCATACTTCGATCAATCGCTGACGTAAAAAATAAATCTTCTTTGTACAAAACATCTCCAATAATTGCTACTGCCAATTCTTTCATATTTTGTCTGGCACTGCGAAAATCTGTCAATCTCTTTTCCAATTCCTTCATATATTCTTCATTCTTCATAGTTTGCTCGCTCCTATTAACATAAATTCTATGTTAAGATTTTTCTAATTTGTTACCCCATTTTAATTATCATTGTGTCATCTATAAATTCAACAGTATACCCTGCATCAGCAATTCCCTTTAATATTGCAGAAAGAAATGCTGTTGTATAACCTAGTTCTTTAATAAACATTTCTACATTATTAACCAAATAATATTCTTTGCCATTTATATCTCTACATATTTCTACTGTATCTAAACTTTTAAACCTATTTATTACTACTTCAAAATACCGTACAGTTTCAAATATAGTTTTTATTCTTTCTATAGTATTTAACAACTCTTTTTCGTTGTTTGGATATTGCAAAACATAATGTTCCATGTATATCTTAAAAGTATTTGATAACTCCTTTTGCTTCATCATATCAAAATATATTTGTTCAAAATATTTAAATACAAAGCTTCTATTCAAATAAGGCCTTGTAAATTTATATTGATCCGTATGTTTCCTTTTCATTTTGATATATATTTCTTCTATAGCAACACATCTTTCTTTCAAATCATGTGACAAATCATTTCCATTTTCTCCTGAACTAAGAAAAAAGTTTTCTTTTCTCCCTATTTGTACTTTATTTAATAGAGAAAACTTCATGGAAATTTCAAGATAAAGCTTTACTATTTCTTTCATATCACGTTTATCTCTCAAACTCACATACAATTGTTCTATCTCATCCGAAATCTCATCAGGTATAAAAACCTCTTCCTTACGTATTCCATTCCATTCCAAGCAATATTTTTCCATAATAACACTATAACCAATCCACTGACACAAATCATACATAAATCTATAAGTTCGTTCTTCTGATTCATTATAATAATTGTATTCCATCATATAAGAATAATTTTCAAACAATTTCTTAATATACTCTTTTACAGTAATATATTTATCGTAATGCCAAAGTGATTTTTTCTCAGAAAAATCATTCCACTTTAGCCCATCAATCTGTCCAAGGTTTTTAGCGAATGCAATCTGAATAGCATGATATTCAGTTAGACACTTTGCCCCCAAGCCATAATTTACTGTAGTATCCCAAATATGAGTAAACTCATGAAACAGGATTACTTTCAAATAATCTGGCAGTTTTTTCCCTAAAAACTTCTGATTAATCTTTATTTGTATATTACTTAAATCCGTCTTTACACAAGCATCAATACCTTTCATATATAATATCTGAATTTCTTTTATTTCTGGTAATCCTTGAACACCAACATACCTCTTAAAATTTTCATATTCCTCATACAAAACTTTTTTTAGTTGAAATTCATTATCTTCTCTGCGTTTTTTCAATTCTTTGTCAGATAAAAGTCTAAAATTTCCCTCCATTATTTCCGCTCCATTCTTCACATACGCTTTCAAATATCATATCTTTTCTATTATATATACCTTTACAACACCCACATCTTGACTAATAATTTTACTATTCTGATAAAATCAAACACCACTCTCATCACAAAAAATTACGTTTGTCTGCACTATTAATATATGTGCAATACAACTATTACATAATAGTATATCATATTTGCAGGGCATTTTATCTTACTATTGAATTAATCTTAAATCTTCCATACGAATATAAGTTCCACAAATTAGCTTTAAACGAAAAATCTTTTCTATAAATAAATTTGGTCTTAAATGGGAATTTTATGGCAAATTAATTTTCATTATATTTTCTCCTCAGATTCAATCTCATTAATTACAATTATACACCAAGCAATCTGATTGTAAAACTAATAACAAGCCTTCTCAGACTTATGCGCATTGCATTTTCTAACAACTAGCCCGGCATCGAAAAGAATAATTTTTCTGACGATCCACCCCGTATTCCTCCGCCAATTCTTTTATCGTTTCATAGGCTTTTCCATTATAGTGATACGTCATCCAATTACCTCCCACATCAGTATACCTTTCCCATCTATAAAAGCTATTCACACATACCAACAAAATATCTCTTACAAATCTATCTATTATTGACAATAAAAAAAACTGCTACAAGGCTCTCTTCCCTCATACCAGATATCAATACTTTCTTCCTACTGCATACACATTTTTTCTCATTACTTGTGTATCATGTACCTATATTGTCATGCAATCCTACTATATATACGCTATGTACAGTAAGCACATGGGGTACAGTTTACATCTGCAAATATAATTTCCGGACGATTCACCAGTGCTCTTGCAATTGCTACTCT
>OIEG01000015.1_pt1 | contig 75952 bp, 98 predicted proteins | sample 1581751 | NCBI WGS metagenome assembly OIEG01 (sample SAMN01760950, study PRJEB22395) | human gut metagenome | reverse complement strand
CGCCCAAAGGCTTTGCAGGACGCAAAGCCCACAAAGCGTTCTTATAGGGATAGAGAACAAGCACTTTTTTGAAAAAGCATACTTTTTCTACAAGCTGAGACCGCCCTGCGTATAAAAACGCAGGGCGGTCTTTTTAAATAACGCAGATAAAAACCTCCGCATTGCTTAATAATGCGGAGGTCGATTTATTTACTTGTTATCCTTATCGGGCTTCTGATGAGTAAACGGTTTGTGAAACTCCAACCCCGTTTCAGAAAGATTATCGGTACGCTTAAAGCTTCCGTCATTTCTGACAAGCGAGGTTTTAGGGTCAGCCGTACTCTTTTTGCCCTGAGATAAAGTACCGTGTTTCATATAAAGCCCTCCTTTAAGGGAGTAGTTTTAGTGAAATCGGATTATTATACACAACCCTGAGCCTTCATAGCCTCAGCTACCTTTAAGAAGCCTGCTATGTTAGCGCCTGCCATGTAGTTACCCTCTAAGCCGTATTCCTTAGCGGCTGTGTCGCACTGCTTGAAGATTTCCTTCATTATATCGTGGAGCTTAGCGTCAACTTCTTCAAATGTCCAGCTGTAACGCATTGAGTTCTGGCTCATTTCAAGGCCTGATGTAGCAACACCGCCGGCATTTGCAGCCTTAGCAGGTCCGTAAAGAAGACCGTTTGAAAGGTAAACCTCGATAGCTTCGGGAGTAGAGGGCATATTAGCACCTTCTGCAACTGCAAAGCAACCGTTGTTTACGAGAGCCTGAGCTGACTCGCCGTTGATTTCGTTCTGTGTAGCGCAGGGGAGTGCAATGTCGCACTTGATTGTCCAGATGCCTGAGCAGCCTTCTGTATATGTAACATTCTTGTGTGATGTTCTGTTAACGTATTCCTTGATACGCTTTCTTTCAACTTCCTTGATCTGCTTTACAACATCAAGCTCGATACCGTCGGGATCGTGGATGTAGCCGTTTGAGTCAGAGAGAGCAACTACCTTAGCGCCGTACTGTGTAGCCTTTTCTGTAGCGTAGATAGCAACGTTGCCCGAACCTGAGATAACAACTGTCTTGCCGTCGAAGCTCTTGCCGTTAGCCTTGAGCATTTCGTTTGTGAAGTAGCAAAGACCGTAGCCTGTAGCTTCTGTTCTTGCAAGTGAACCGCCGTATGTCAGACCCTTACCTGTGAGAACGCCTGAGAATTCGTTTCTGAGTCTCTTGTACTGACCGAACATATAACCGATCTCACGTCCGCCTGTACCGATGTCGCCTGCGGGAACATCGCAGTCAGGACCTATATGTCTGCAAAGCTCTGTCATAAAGCTCTGGCAGAAACGCATAATCTCTCCGTCGCTCTTGCCCTTGGGGTCAAAGTCAGAACCACCCTTGCCGCCGCCCATAGGCAGTGTTGTAAGGCTGTTCTTGAAGACCTGCTCAAAGCCGAGGAACTTGATGATACCGAGATATACGGAGGGGTGAAGTCTGATACCGCCCTTGTAAGGTCCGATTGCCGAGTTGAACTGAATTCTGAAACCTCTGTTTACCTGAGTCTTGCCGTTGTCGTCTACCCAGGGTACACGGAACATAATCTGTCTTTCAGGCTCAACGATTCTCTCAAATACGCCTGCGTCAACGAGATCCTGTCTTTTTTCAACTACGGGCTGAAGGCTCTCGAAAACTTCTGTTACTGCCTGAATGAATTCGGGCTCGCCTGCATTTCTTTTCTTAACTGTTTCGAGCAGGTCGATAAGATACTGATTTTTTAACGCCATTGTTAAATCCTCCTGATATTTTCGGCTCAAGTGTGATATACATTGGTTTTACGGATAAACACGGTTTTTCTGCGTTTCATATAATAATTTGTGAGAAAACCGACTTCATCGGTAAGCTTTACTGCATTCTCTGTGACTAAAGCCGTTATTGCTTTTAAACTGCAAGAAAAAGTATACCACATATACGCAAAATTTGCAATAGTTTTTTTAAAATTTTCATAAAAAAGTTTAAAAAACTCAAAACTACGCATTTAAATGCGCATTTCCGCAAGATTTTATTCGTGTTATTGCAAAATGCAGGAATTTTTTACAATGTGAATGTAAATTCGCTTGCAAAAATACCGTTTTTATAGTAAAATAGTATTTATACCTTATTTAAGAAAACGAATATCGGCATTTTGCACTGCCGATCATACCTTTATATATAAGAAAAGAGAGGTCACAATGGAGAAAACAGCACTTAAAACGATTGCAGACAACAGAAAGGCAAGGCATGATTATTTCATCCTTGAAAGCTACGAGGCAGGAATAGAACTGACCGGCACCGAGGTGAAATCTATCCGTGACGGAGGACTTAATCTGAAGGACAGTTGGATTTCTATCGACAACGGCGAATTATTTATCAAGCAGATGCACATCTCGCCTTATGAAAAGGGCAACATATTCAACAAGGATCCGCTGAGAACCAGAAAACTGCTTATGCACAAGCGTGAAATAATGAAGCTGCTCGGACAGGTAAAGCAGGACGGTTTAACGCTTATTCCTATATCTGTCTATTTCAAGGGCAGCAGAGTGAAGGTTCAGGTCGGTCTTTGCAAAGGTAAAAAACAGCACGACAAGCGTGACGCTATGGCTCAGCGTGACGCAAAACGCACCATCGACCGTGAGCTGAAAATGCGTAACAGATAAACCTAAAAACAAGTCGGTTTGTCGTAGCACAAGATTTTTTGGAAAAAATCGAAAAAAGTGCTTGACAAACCGATTTTATTCTGCTATAATAGATTATGCTGATTTGCGGGGATGCTGGAATCGGCAGACAGGCAAGCTTGAGGTGCTTGTGTCAGTATTGGCGTGTGGGTTCAAGTCCCATTTCCCGCACCAGTGTAAGGGACATTCGATTTTCGAGTGTCCTTTATTTTTATATCTACACAAATCTGCAAATCAGCAAAGCATTATCATCGAAAAAAGCCACACTGGAATCGCAAGAAATCTTTGATTTCGTGGTAGAGGAAACTCGTTTCCTCGGCGTGAAATCTATGATTTTGCGGAAGCGGAACTTGTTCCGCAGATTGACAAAGGCAAGCCCTAGGTGCCCCAGTCAGTATTGGCGTGTGGGTTCAAGTAAACGAAAATATAGCCCCCTGTAATCCACAACGATTACAGGGGGCTTCTTTAGTCCAGCCACTTATTGTCTATCGACTTATTGTGTTCAATATTGCATAATATTGATAAAACGGAGGAGTATTTTATGGATATCGTTAAAGTGTTTGGCACGAATCTAAAAAATTATCGTACCCAGAAGGGACTATCTCAGGAAAAGTTTGCAGAGAAGTGCGGTTTACACAGAACTTATATCAGTGATATAGAGTGTTTCAGGAGAAGTATCTCTCTGGAGAATATTCAGCGCATTGCTGATGCTTTGGAGATAGATACTTATACACTTTTTATTGAGGAAAAGACAGTTAATTGAAAGGAGTATGACTATGGATTATCAGTATATTATCAATTCTGAAAACAGAATCTATGTTAATGGAGAGCTTATATTAACTAACCAACAGGTTGTAGATGCTATCAATTTCGCTAATAATGCCTTGGATGCTCTCAATAAACAGACCAAAGAATTTGACATTAATATCTTTGAGGCAATGGGAATGCGAAATCTTAGCGGTATCGTAGGAGAATACCTGGGGAAAAGTATACAAAGATTCTCAAATGGAGCACTTCACTCAAATTTGCATCAAGATGGCTATCCTGACTTGCTTTTGATAAACTCTCCTGAAAGAAAACAGTATTTTGAATCGCTTTATACCATTAAGGAAGGAAAAAAATATCCTCGTGACAAGTCGCTTTTTAGCCCGTATAGATACGGTGGAATAGAAGTAAAAGCAACTTGTGGCAGCACTCCTCCTGCTCGAAATATTCCCAAGCCTTTGATTGGTGAGCAACGCATACATCTAGTAAACTCGTTTGATTGGAAGGCTCATCATAGAGAAACTAATAACCTGATCGGAATCTTATGGGATTTCATAAACGAAGTTCCCACCATAGTTGCAGCTTTTTACAGAAACGATCTCACGATTGATGATTGGGGGAAAATAGTTCAACCCAAAGAGGGCGGAGGGCGTACAACGAGTGTATCCATTATGAAATCAGCAGGAGTATCCAAAATGTGCAAAGGTTGGATAGCTGTTATTAATGATGAAAAATATATTACTAAATTGGCGGGAAAAAAGTGGATAGGGACTATAATTCAATAATCTGTCAGATACAATCAAGTGCGCTCCATGTATACACCAGAGCGCACTTTTGCATTATTATGAATTTGCAATGATTTGTTTGACGACTAAATCTATCATTTTGGGAGGAACGCTTTCACCAATCGTATCTCTTATCAAGCCGTCTTTTACCTGCTTCCCATCAATTGAAAAAGAAAAAGGGTAGTCAGCGATAGTTTGAATAATAATAGCTTCCCACAAAGATAACACTCTTGTTTGTGATGGATGTACTTTATTATCTGAACATGCATACTGAAAGTTCTGAGTTAATGTGCTCGCCGGCTCATCCCAATTCATTCTCTTATAGGCACTTACAAAACCTTTCATTAATCTTTTTTCGCCTGTTGACTTATCTTCTACATATGGACGTGGAAGCAATGATCCGCATTTTTCACAGTATAACGGAGTATCTTCATTAAATTTATTGATCCCTTCTGAATTATGTTTAGCACAGTGAAGTGTATTTCCACTGAATCTACAACTTGGATTAACACATTGATTATTGAAAGCGGTATTGCCCTCGGGAGTGTTGTCAAGCCACCACAGCTTCTTTGCATCTAAAAGAGGTACTTTATGAAGTGAATTATGTTTATCTGCGTTTTTGCCTTTTTCTGCTCTAAGTGCTGGGAGTTTTTCTATAACTTGGCGTAATGTGATCCAAGGTTCAGTTATCAAATCACCCGACAAAGAGTGCGTTGCTTCAGGTAAAAGAGATTTATGAGTATTATAGTAATCTTTTCCTTTTTTTGTTCTTGTTAATACAGTGATCAATCTTACTCTATGTTGTGGGACTCCATAATCGGCACAATCAATAACCTTTGGTTCACCGACGTAATCATCGCCTAACTCACGATGAATATATTCAATGATATTGATTAACTCATCATTTTCATCATAGATTAGGGTATTTCCCATATTTGATACATTTTCAAATATTATCCATTCGGGCTGCAATGTCTTTATTATATGAATTGCAGGAATTATAAGACGATTTCGCTCATCATATTTAGGTCTGAGCCCCTTTCGATAATCACTTAGCATTTTACCCATACCATTTGAAGACATTCCTTGGCAGGGTGGGGTTGCTAAAATCAAAAAAGGAGGTTCTTGATAATTGGCGTTATAATAGTTAATAATATCCTTTTCTACATTCCAAATATCATCACAAAAGCACATAGCATCAGGATAATTATTCTGAAATAGGTTCATTCTTTCCCTAATAATCTCACATGCAATAACTGTTTTTATGCCATTTGCCTGTAATCCCAAGTCTCCAATCCCCGAAGAAGAAAAAAGGCTTATTGCATTCCGATTCATTTTCGCACCTCGATTACGCTTAATCTCTTGTATTATATCACATTTCTCAGTATTATGCAAGTGTAAAAATTAACGTGAATAGCACTATAAATTAACCTATGTGTACACCATACACTCAAACACCGCTTCTCTCGCCATGTAGACAAAGCAGTTCTCCAGACCGAGCATCTTCTCAGTGTCACCACTGAGGACAGCTTTCAGATAACAACTGTCGGTCTGCTTCAAAAGCCCCACCTGGCGGGTGATAGCATCGCTGACTTTCAGCTCCATATCGTCGAGGTACTGCACGATCCTGCCCTCATTGATGAGCCTGTGAAGCCTGTCGGGATAATGGCTGTCAGAATAATGAAGATGATACCTTATGAAATCGGTGTTGTAGGTTTCGCTGTCCTCGGTCTGTGTATCGGGATTGAAGTAGGTGACGGTCATGGTGCTGGTGCCCAGTCTCCACAGAGGAACGTATTTCTTTTTTAGTGGGCTGTATGCGGTCTGTTCGCTCTTGTATCTGCTCATACCGTCCACCTCACTTTATGGGCTTTATCTGTGCGCCGACCTTGAAGCCTTTGCGGAACTCATTACGGTTGGAGAGGTTGTGCAGTTCAATATCCGCTGACTGGTACTCATAAAGGATTTCGTTATTTTCGGGATATGCTTTCTTCAACTCAGCTTCTGCTTTAACAAGCCTGTCGAGGGCTTTCTTGTATGAACCGTCCATATCCTCAATTTCGGTCAGGTGGAACAGGTCATAATCGTAAAGTTCGTCGAGAATATTTCTACTCATTGTAAAATCTCCAGTTTGACTTTCATTTCATCTGAAATGCAAAAAATCCGATCAACAATAGATTTGAAAAGATACGCTGTGATGTGATTCTTGTTCTTTATCATCACAAAAAGTTGGCATAAAACAGAGTAAGTGAGTTTTTGCAACTTGCTCTGAAATGCCGTATTTTCCGCATTTTTTCAAATTTACTGAAAATCAGATAAATCAAAGGGGGATTTTCAATTCCCATTTTCCGTACCAGTGTAAAGGACATTCGATTTTCGAGTGTCCTTTATTTTTATATCTCGGCAAATCAGCAAAGCATTATCATCGAAAAAAGCCACACTGGAATCGCACGAAATCTTTGATTTCGTGGTAGAGGAAACTCGTTTCCTCGGCGTGAAATCTATGATTTTGCGGAAGCGGAACTTGTTCCGCAGATTGACAAAGGCAAGCCCCAGGTGCCCCAGTCAGTATTGGCGTGTGGGTTCAAGTCCCATTTCCCGCACCAGTGTAAAGGACATTCGATTTTCGAGTGTCCTTTATTTTTGTTTTAGCGAAAACTTACGCATTGCAGTATGCTGAAAAAGCTGTGGCAGTTTCATTGCTGCCACAGCTTTTCAGACTGTAGAAAAAGTCTGTTTTTCCAAAAAAGTGCTTGTTCTCAATCCCTAACCCCAAACCCCTTCCCCGTGGGAAGGGGCTATATTACTGGGGCTACCGCCCCTAGTCCCTGTCGGGGGCTATGCCCCTGCGACCCCATTTTCGATAAACAAGAGGTTTATCGACAGAATGAAAGCTGTGGCAGTTTCATTGCTGCCACAGCTTTTATATTTACTTTATCTGCGACTGAAGTATATCGAGGACCTCACCGAATCTCTGGAAATGCACTACTTCACGTTCACGCAGGAATTTTATCACATTGCTTACGTCCGGATCGTCGCAGACTCTGAGGATGTTGTCATAGGTAGCTCTGGCTTTCTGCTCCGCCGCAAGATCTTCGTGAATATCAGCGAGCGGATCGGCTTTGCTCTGGATGTATGCGGCGGTAAACGGCACACCGCCGGCATTGGATGGGTAAACCGCATTTGCGTGATCCATATAATATGCGCCTACTCCGTATCGGTCAAAGCTCTTTGCACCCTCGCCTGTTGTGAGCTGGGATACTATAGAGCCTATCATTTCGAGATGGGATAGTTCTTCGGTACCACCATGATGTCAATGACTACCTAATATGTGGCAGAAAATTCGCATATTTTTATGATTTCGGCAGTTTCGGATATATAGTTATCTCAAAATCATCCGGCGAACCGCTCCAACGAGTGTTTTGCGTCTTTTTATAAACAACCTTTTCTAACACATCTTTTAGCATATCGTTCTTTTCTTTTGCAGACGGCAGTTCGTGGTATACATCCAACAGCTTTTCAACTTTCGGTATTATTTCTTTCATACTTTTTTCACGTATAGTTTCTACCCCAAGACGTTTCTCAATTTCCGCCTTGTCATATGACAACTGATTTAATCGTTCTGTTATGGTCCGTGAACGTTCGAGGAATACATCCGTTGTATATATGTCCTGTTCAAGTAATTCGTGAGCTTTTATCATTTGCTTGTTTAGCTTGGCTATCTGTGAGTTGATGTCATTTAGTGATTGCCTTAATATCTCGGATTCTGATATGAGTTCCGACGGTTTGTTGTTGGATAAGTTCCATTGCAACTTATAATTTCGAAGCCATTCTTCAAGAGATTTGAGTATTCTTTCTTCAACAAGGTGCAAAAATGAGCTTACGTTAGGACAGTGAGGGACTGAACAAATTAATGTTGGAGGGCAAGAGGCGGAGGTATACGGTCTGCGGACGAGCTTTCTTCCACAGAAAGCACAGACAACTATACCGGCGAGAGGATTTTTGGTAGGAGCATTTCTTTTTGTTGGTCGTGGTGGATTTTTGGCAAGGTATTCTTGCGCTAAATCGAATGTTTCTTCTGTAATCAGCGCAGGGTGCAAGCCATTTACAATTATGCAGTTGTCCTCTTCGGAGCGTGGACGTGAGATACTTATGCTTCCGCTCTGCATTCTTTTATTCTGTGATCGCCAATTCCAACGAATTTTCCCAGCATACACAGGATTGCGCAACATATCTTTTATGCTGGCAGGTACCCAATATTCCGATTTTCTTGCGGGTATTTTCATTTCGTTTAGTTTTCTCGCTATTAAGGCAACACCTAATCTTTTATATGTGCCGTCAGGTTGCAGCTCACCTTTTGTATATAACTCAAAGATCATTTTTATTACATCGGCTTCGTTAGGGTTTGGTGCCAGCGTAAACCCTTTATCGCCCTTTAATTTGACTTTATCATACCCATAAGGAGCGATGCTGCATACGCATTTGCCCTCTTTTACCGAAGAGAGCCTTCCACGCTGAAGACGGCGATTGATAGTTTTGTATTCTCGCCGGCTCATAAACAAGCCGAACTCAAAGTATTCCTCATCGTACTCGTTGTTCGGGTTGTATGTCTTCATCGGTGTTATTATTTGAGTGTCGCTGTATTTAAAAGTTTGCGCAACAATTCCCTGATCTATCGTGTCACCACGGGCAAGACGTTCTACTTCAACGACTAAAACGCCACTCCATATACCGTGCTCGACTTCTGACAGCAACTGTTGCATGACAGGGCGAGCGGCAATCGTTTCGCCGGAAACGACTTCACGGTATATCTGAGTGACGTTGTACTCTCTCTTTTTCGCAAGGTCAAGTAAGATTTTTTCATGCCTTGCGAGTGTTTCCTCTTCTCCGTGATTTTCAGCTTCGATGTCTGATCTTGATTTTCGCAGATATAAGCAATACTGTTCCATTTTTTCCTCCGACTAAAATAGGTATATTCGGAAGTCAAAATTTTATGTTGTACTTTCTGCTGTTCAGCAGCAAGCGTACCGCAGAACAAAGTTTTTTCCGTTTTTTTGTTGTACATTTAATCACTCCGATATAACGCATTTCGATATAAAATAACAAAATGCTCCTATTTTTCAAGTTTTGTGTTAATATCAAACTTGAAGGTGGTGTGATTATGGACCTTTCGGAGCGAGAGGCGTTGTTAAAACGCTTCTGTGAGCTTGTCAAGACTTTAGATATTGTCAGCCTCAAAGTGCTTGAAAGCTACATAGAAGACCTTAAATGCAAAGAAAACGAGCCAAAAAATTAGCACTCCTTTGCATCGAGCGGAAGTCTTTAGGGCTTCCGCTTTTGTTTTTCTATATCCGGGTTCTTTTGAGATATAATTTTTTTCATTTCTTCAATTAACGTCTTGAAATAGTCCTCGCTTACGCCGTTCCCTTGAGGAAACTCTGAAAGGCCGAGCAGATAGTCCGATGAAACCTGCAATGTGTTTGCGATGGCTACCAAAGTTGATAATGTAGGTTCTCGCTCGTCGCTTTCATATAAGCTTATTGTACTTGGTGACACATGGATTTTATTCGCAAGGTCATTTTGTGTAAGACAGCATTCTATACGCTTTTTCTTTAATTTTTCGCCGAAAGTCATTAGGACTTCTCCTTTACAGTTAGTAATTATTCTTTCCAAAACAGCGAAAAAAATTGACATTCTGATATTTTGGGTTATAATAAAATTAAAGGAAAGAGATTTCCCACCTGCTAGTTGGGGTCGCATTTATAGTGATGCGATGAGCTCATCTGCCAAGTGTAGAAAGAGGTTCTAAAAGTGCTTTATCTAACAAGGTAAAGCACTTTTTGTTTTACGCAGATTATTCAATTGTTGCGTTTGAACGAAATCGTGATGTTCTTTCAGAAATTTACGCCGTTCCTGAGAGCTGTTTACATAAAAACTCGTTATGTATAGCCAAAAGTCAGCACGTTCCTCTAAAACGACAACATAGCGTCTTTTATCCATGTATAGCTTATATCTACGGCACTGCTTAGGATTTGTTTGCGGCTGTTGCCATACTTGGACCTTTTCGTTGCAACATACACATTTACACGGTGTGTTTTCTATGATTGCTTTTCCCCAAAGAAGCCGTTGCGCACGCTCTGTAACTATTCTATCTCTTGGATAATTCAATCCCGCTATAATATGGAAAAAGGCTTCTTCTTTGCCCTCACATTCAGGGTGTTTTCTAAGTTTAACTTCTTTTCCTTGATATATAATTGTGCTTTGCTTTAAATCTTTGAGATAAAACGAATATAAATAATTTTTTGATTCTTCGGACTCTATTTCATACGGTATTTTGATTAGTTCAGGTAGCCACTCGCACTCTTTATACATCTTTTTGCTTTCCCCTTCCACTTCAAGATATTCATTTTATCCAATGAGTTAGTTTTATTAATCTCCGAACCGAGCTTTGCCTCGATAAATTTTATCAGGTTGATTTTAGATATGCTCGTGTCATATCTTTTTGATTTGTAACATACTAAGCCGGTCAGAAGATCCGCCATTTGTATAAGAGGGAAGTCTTTAGAATCTACTGGTATGACGTTATAGCGGAAAAGACCGTGACCGCTGTTATTCAGCACGGTTTGCAATTTAGCACACTTTCTCGCAGACGTTGTATCTTTTTTGTCGAGAAACGCTACATTATTTTGACCTTTTAGGCAGTACTCTAACAATAAATAATACGTTTTGTAGTAAAAATCATCGTGTGTCTGATGATACTCTTCGTGATGTAATAAGGTTTTGTCGATGATAACTGCCCTGTAATACAAGTCGTCGTTATCCATAAAATATGCTACAAGATCATGATAAAAGTCGTACTTTGCCGGAGAAATCTTAGTCGATTTTATTTCAAAATCTTCTTCTATGTTATGTTTCGCTTTTATTGCCTTAATAGCTTTATTGGCTTTTTTGGCCGCTGTTTTAGTGCAATAAACAGTACCTATTACCATAAATCTATCATCGGTACTTTGTAAATAACACGATTCATCGCAAAAATACTGCATATTCCCTCCTACTGTTAACTATAAGCGATTTTGCTAAAACAGCTTATATCTTTGCAAGCAGATCTGCCTTTTTCTGTTCAAATTCTTCTTCTGATATAATGCCCTTGTCCTTTAATTCAGCGAGCTTTTCAAGCTGTTCAATGCTATCATCGTTCTTTGCAGGCTCATCGGGGGTCTGCTCGTCTTTTTTGCCGTTAACTTTTTGTGCTATAGGTATAATTACTTTGAACAGCAGCGCTAACGCAAGAACGAGAACAACGGTGCAGATTGAGTAAGGCATAGGAACGAGGCTGAGCATAAGAACGCTGAGTATCAGAAGTGCGAAAATCCATGTGATTACGCTTGCAACAAACTTCACTTTTTTGTTAGCTACGTTGTGTGATATATAAAGACAAATAAGGCAGATAACGGGGACAGCCACCACTAAAGCGATAATAATAGTTGTGTCTAAATGTAACATAATTTTCTCCTCACATTATCTTTTCTCAAGACCCGCCTCTTCAGCCAGCGAGTTACGAGCTTCGATTATTTTTTTATAAGATGTGTCAGAGCTACGAAGACTGTCAGTTGTTATACAGCTTCTTAAAATAGTGATACCTGAAGATACATAGAAATCACGATTTTCCATTCTTTCTTCAGCTGTTTTTTCAGCGACATAGCTCATTTCGTCATCAAGCTCAGAAAGCTTATCACTAACCTCATCGTATCCAATCTTAGAGTCAAGGTAGTTGTCGGTTGCCTCAATCGCTGATTTGGCGACAGCTAAAGCCTTTTCCGATAAATTAACCGTGTTGTTTGAGCAAGCACATAAGCTTGCTATTGTGATTGCTGCAACTAGCACTAATGCGAAAATTTTTTTCATGGTAATTCTCCTAAACATTTATTTTTAACAGCTCTTAGGGGCTGTTTTTTTTACTTTTTATCGTTGCTCTTGAGCTTTAACAGCTCAGCATACTCAATAACTTTTTGCAGGTCTTCATCAGAAAGCGATTTTGCTTGTTCCATAAGCAAACCAATTTGTTCTTCTTTTTCATCTTTAAAAGTTACGGCAAATTTTGTCACAAATTTTTCGTTTGGATAGGAAGGCAAAATAGTATCGACATCGCTTAATTTGATTTTTCTGTGTGGTTCATCTGATAAACCAAGTAAAAAATCGGTCGAAACATCAAAGTATTCCGCTAATTTAATTACAATTTCTGATGATGGTGCCGAGCCATTTTTCCAAGCAGTCCCTTTGGATGTGCTAATATTTAATGCTTTTAGCACAGCAGTAATGCTTGTGTTTTTACTTTTGCACAATTGCTTTAATCTGTTATAAAACATATTACCTCTCTAAAAAAATACAATTATAAACAAATTTTTCAATGAAAATTTGTGGAACAATACAAAAATTCCGAAATCAGATTTTTTATATTGACAAATTCCGAAATCGGAATTATAATAAACGTGTAAGAAAAATTACAACTCAGAGCCCGTCAGAGCTTGTCTGTCCCAGACCCACTGACCGCCGGAAAGAAATCCGGAATATAAAATTAGTCAGAATGAAACCGCACAGGCTGGTCGTGCGTTTACCCGACGGAAGATCGGGAGGTGCGAGATGATAGCCACTACCACAGTGTGACTGCCGCCCGCTTGAGCGTATCAAGCCCAGCGCATTATGTTGACTGGCTCACCACAAACGAAGCGCAAAAATCGGTAGGAGCGTGATGACAGCTCGGAAAGACGAGCGATATGTGAGCGAAAAGGACAGACCTCTTCCCTTACAACCAAGCAATTGAGTAAAAAGTATATATCATATATCCTCACAAGTATATGATATTACTTTTTACCTCATTTGTCAAGTTTCCTTACAAAAAAAGTCTGAAAAGGGGTGTTTAAATGCGTGATAACCGCTTATTTATAGCGGAAGTGAAAAAACAGCTTGCAATAAGAGGTTGGAAGTATGACCGGCTTGCCAAAGAGATAGGTTATCCGCTTGGAAGTCTTTACGGCTTTATGTCGAACAAACGCAGTAGCGACCGAATGAGAAATGCAATCGCAAGCGTCCTTGAAATTTCAAGCTAAGCAAAACGCCGAGCAAGAATGTTGACACCAAAGGCTGACATTTTCAGTTGTCAACAAGCTACCCGGCGGAAAACAGAAAGTAAACACAAAATGCTTGACTTTCTGTATTTATTATAGTGCCGAAAGGGGGTAATTTTAAATGTCGAAACAGGCGACAAAAGCTTGCGGAAACAGATACTTTGAAGCCCGAATGAGAGCGGCAAAGTTTAACGAAAAACTGTTCACACGAGCAGGAGCTTCAGAGGTGATCCCAGGCGTGACAGAAGACAGCCTGAAAAAGTACGAGCTGGACATAAACAGACCGCCGAACATCGTTGTTGCGCTTATGGCAGACGCTTATAACGAGCCTGAGTTGCGGCAGTGGTACTGCGCTAATGAATGCCCGCTCGGCAAGGACTGCCGAGAGACACCGCCTCAGATGCCTGCCGAAAGAGCCTTACTGAGATTGCAGAACTCAACTTACGAAATGGACGACGTAATCAAGCAGTTATCGCTTCTTATGGAAGACGGCGAATTAAGCGATGATGAACGTACTCTTATTCCAAAGCTTAAAGAACAGCTGTTAGAGTTCCGCCGCAGAGCTGATGAAAACCTCATCAACCTCGAAAAAGCGGAAAAAACAGGGCGGTTTACATAAGGGCAAGCTCACGGCGAATAAAATGACGAAAGGAGGTGTCAGCTATGGAGTGCGCAGAGCCAAAGATTGCCGAAGAATTTATGATCGGCAACACGAAAGTCAGAATAGCAACTGATTACTGTTGCAGAGCTGAGGAAGTGCCGAAAATCCTTGAACGCATAGCAAGAAATGCCTTGGACGGCTTACGAGCTAAAGCGTCCATAGCGTGCAATGTCGAAAATAAAGGACAGACCGGTAACAAGCAAGTTTCTTTATAAAGGTCGCTTTTATACCGTACTGCCGGCGAAATATCCAAAATATCAGGCGGCGATACTTACGGGAAGTACCTGGACGAGAGTTTCAATCTTCGGTGATAAGATCATCGAGATTGAAGCGGCGATAAAAAGGACAAGCATACCTAAGCTTTTGGCGCAGAAAGAGGTGTAAAAAGGATGAAAATTAAAAAGGTGATTGCCTTCGTTGTTGCGCAGTTGTTGCGAATATGGGTGACAGCATTTGCGGGCATAGCGGTATATGTTCCGCTGTCGGCTCTCGCATACGCAGAGCGTGGCTATAAAGCCATTGGCGGCGAAATAATCCCTGTAATCCTTGTTGTTGCGGCTGTATGGGTTGGCTTTGACTACTGCGCACAGTTGTGGTACAGAAGCATGATAGGGGGTCGCAAGAGATGATGACTAACTATGATGTGCTGGTAAACAGCTCCGAAGAGGAATGTTGCAAACTGCTTGAAGCGTGGAAAGAGTCGGGAACGAAAGCTTTTGACTGGCTCGGTGCGAATCTTGCACCCGGATTTACAGGCTTTAAAGACAAGAACGGCAAGAAAATCTACGAGTACGATACCCTGAAATTCCAAGGCGAAGACAACGAAATAAGCAGCATCTACTACTACTTTGTAGAAATGCGCAAGGGAAAATGGTCGCTGAAATGTTTATCATCAGGCAAGTACGAAAAGCTTGACGCTTTTATGGCAAGTCGCTCGGAGGTGCTTGTACACGATGACTGAGAAACTTATCAAAAGTAAACAGCGTGTAAGTGATTTCGGCGAGGTTTTTACACCGGCACACATCGTCAAGGATATGTGTGATCTCGTCCCCGCAGAGATGTGGGTAAGCATAGATATAACGTTTCTTGAACCCGCCTGCGGCACAGGGAATTTCTTAGCGGAAATACTTGCACGAAAGCTTGAATTGTGCAAAAACTGGCAGGACGGGCTGATAGCACTAAAAAGCGTTTATGGCATTGATATTCAGATGGACAACGTTATAGAAGCAAGACAACGGCTATTTGATATGTACATAGCGAAATTCCCAAAATCACCCGCTTTGTCAGGTATAATGGCGGCTCAGATACTTGCAAGCAACATCGTTTGCGGCGATTTTATCAAAGACCAGATGATAAACAAGAAACGGAGGCGGAAATGAAAGTTAAAAAGACCTGCATCGTGTGCGGAAAATCGTTTTTAGCGGCAAATCCGCTGTATTGCTTGTGTAGTAATGACTGCCGAGCTAAACGGAAGACTGTATACAAAAAGCGGTATGAAAAGACACACGCCGAAGCAATAAGAGAGCAAAAAAGAAAACGCAACGAAAAGTATCGGGAGCGGCATAAAAAGAAATATCATTGCAAAACGTGCGGCACTGTACTGCCAAATGGCTGCCAGAAATACTGCCTTGACTGTCTGTTAAGAGCATATCAAAGCGAAGAACAGCGGTCATGGGCAAAAGATGTTCTGCATAGCCGAGGATACGATGAAACAATGATAGACAGCGAGATTGCAGAAAGGACAAGCAGATGAAGTTTAAAGTTAGCACAACAGTTACTTCCTATAAAGAGGTAATGGCAATTGTTCAGGCGCTTGCCGGCGTTGTAAACAATATCAATGTAACAGACTGTGAAGGCGAGGAGGACGAAGACGATGATGATTAGATATGACAAGCCGATTATCAAGACTGCCGCAGAAATGAAGCCCGGCGACATCTTCCGTACTGAGTACGGAGATTATGGCAACTGGTGTGAGTTCGTTTTTGAAAGCTGTAATGCACACCTTTTCGATGCGACAGAAACACACTTCCATAGGAAAGGACATACGCAAAGCGAAACGTGCTACAGTATGACAAACATACACAAAGTGGTCTATGAGGTTGTCGGTAGAGAATCAGTATAAAGGAAAAAGGCTGTCACAAGGACAGCCAAAGAAATAAATATAAAAGTGCTACTGTGATGAGTATATCACATTCGGAAAGGAATGTCAAGATATGGCGATGTCGTTGAAAACACGAGTGATGTTGAGAATAGGTGCTGTTGCAGACAGCGAGTTCTGGGCGGCGTTACCTAAGGCTCATGCAAAGCTCTTCCGCATTATAGAAAGAGAGGGAGATGCGGGCGGAGCAAGATTAACGATAGATTATGCTGTTATGCTGATTGCAGAACAGATAGTCATAGACAGAATGATGTCAGAAACTTTAGGAGGTGCTACACAAAATGGACGGTCAGATTATCACAATAAAGCAGTTGCCGATAATCGAAGAAAGATTACAGCTTATCAAAGCTGAGATCGACGCTAAGACACAGCACGTTTTAGCGCTTGACTGTAACGACGCTACAGTCAAGGCAATCAAAAGCCTCAGAGCAGACTTAAACAAGGATTTCGGCGATCTCGAGGAAAAGCGCAAAGAGGTCAAGCGTGCGGTTATGTCACCGTATGAAAGATTTGAGGAAGTGTATACCGAATGCGTAACCAACATATACAAGCAGACGGACGCAATCCTCAAGGGGCGTATAGCGATTGTTGAGAACGCAATCAAAGCTAACAAGGAAAAGGAAATCAGAGCATACTATGACGAGTATGCAGAAAGTCTGGGTATCGACTTTGTTCCCTACGAAAAAAGCGGTATCACGGTAACGCTTTCAGCGAGTGCAAAAAAGCTCAAGGAACAGGCTGCCGCATATCTTGACAGAATAGCGGACGAGCTGAAGCTTATCGCCACTCAGCCTCAGGACTTACAGCCGGAAATCCTTGTTGAATACAAGCGGACAGTCAATGTTGCGTATTCCATTCAGACGGTGATTGAACGTAAAAAGGCTATCGAAGAAGAAGCAGAGAGAGCCAGACAGCAGGCGGAACAGCAGACAATCTATGAAGCGGCTGAGGCTCGTGTCGATGAGGCAGTTGAAAGTTACGGCGAAGAACAGCAGGAAGCGATTGCACCGCCTACTGTTGCCGAAGCACAGGAACAGCCTGCAAAGCTGTACCGTGTTGCATTCGCTGTTAATGGAACGCTTGAAGAAATAAAAGCGTTAAAGAATTTCTTGGTAAACGGAGGTTACAAGTATGAGCAGTTATAACGCACCGGTCGAGAAGAAGCCTAAATTTTCGGTGGCGATAAGCACACCAACGTATCAGAATCTGATACGCAACACGCTCGCCGATCCCGAAAGGGCAAAACGCTTTATTGCGTCAATCACATCTGCGGTAGCGGTCAATCCGCAGTTGCAGGAGTGCGAAACATCTACGATTGTAGCAGGCGCTCTCCTCGGCGAAAGCCTTAATCTTTCGCCGTCACCACAGCTTGGTCAGTTCTATTTAGTACCGTTCAAGCAGAAAGCAAAGTATGACCGTAATCGTAATCTGATTTCGCCCGAATGCGTCAACGCACAGTTTGTTCTTGGCTACAAAGGTTACATACAGCTTGCAGTGCGTAGCGGTATGTACCGCAAGATAATTGTCCACGAAATCAAGGACGGTGAACTGATACGCTGGGATCCGCTGATGGAAGAATTTGAAGCGAGCTTCATCGAAAACGAAGAAAAGCGTGATAAGACAGACACTATCGGATATTACGCAATGTTTGAGTACGTTGACGGATTCAGGAAAACGCTGTACTGGAGCAAGGATAAAATGCTTGTGTATGCAGACAAGTACAGCCCTGCATTTAGTAAAGATGCGTATGCAAAGCTGATAAACAACGAAATCCCGGCAAACGAGATGTGGAAATACTCGTCGTTCTGGTACAAAAGCTTTGATGATATGGCGAAAAAGACTATGATACGTCAGCTGATCAGCAAGTGGGGTGGAATGGCGGTAGAACCGCTGAGAGTAGCGCTTGAACACGATAACAACGTTCTTCAGCGTAGTTCTGACGGCTTTGAAAATATCGCAACCGAAGCGGACGTAATGCCCGCAGAACCGCACCTTGTAAGTAATAACGAAGTAACACAGCCCGAAGTTGCTGATGTTGTAGAGAATATAAACCTTGAAGACTTATGATTAAGTACGAGATAATCTCCACCGGCTCGCAGGGCAATGCTGTGGTTATCGAGGATAACATTCTGATTGACTGCGGTGTAAGCTACAAGCTGATACGTCCGTATGCGGACAAGCTGAAGCTTGTATTGCTTACCCACATTCATTCAGATCATTTCAACAAATCTTCGATACGCAGTCTTGCGAGGGACAGACCGTTACTGCGTTTTGGCTGTTGCGGTTGGCTTGTTCCTGTGCTTTTAGATATGGGTATATCCAAACGCCGAATAGACGTTTATGAATACGGAAAAATGTACGGTTACGGGATATGTAATTTAATCCCCGTACCGCTAAAGCACAACGTACCAAACTGCGGCTATAAGCTACATTTTGCCGACAAGGGTAAGATGATATATGCCACCGACACAAACAACCTTAACGGCGTTACAGCCCGCAATTACGACCTGTATATGATAGAGGCTAATCACACAGAAGCCGACATCAAGGAACGCATCGCAAAAAAGAAAATTGCATGCGAATACGCCTACGAAATTCAGGCAGAGAAAAATCATCTGTCTAAAGAAAAATGCGATGACTTTATTTATAGAAACATAGGTCCTAACGGCGTATATGTGTATATGCACACTCACAAGGAGCGTGATACAGCAGATGATAACGACCGGAAAGATACTTAAATTTGACAAGCACGGCAATAAGCTGTTGCTGGAACTTCCCGAAAACGTTGAACGGGAATTGATACAAAAGCATATCGGCAGTGTAGAACTGCGACTGAATGACGGTCGCAGGATCTCCGCCGACCAAAGAAGAAAGATATTCGCTATCGTTCGTGACATTGCATTGTGGAGCGGGCATGAGCCTGAATTTATTAGGGCATACATGACGTGGGACTACATCAAGCGTCACGACGGCGAATGGTTTTCGCTGTCCGATGTCGATATGACAACGGCAAAGGACTTTATAACACACCTGATAGAGTTCTGCTTTCATTGGGACGTGCCAACAAAAGACACGTTACTGCACGAAACAGATGATATAGGTAAATATCTGTATATGTGCCTTGAACATCGCAAATGTGCTATATGCAACGCACGAGCGGAAGTACACCATATAGACCGCATAGGCATAGGCGGAGATCGTGAGGAAACAGTCCACATAGGAATGAGAGCAATCGCTCTATGTCATGAACATCACATGGAGGCGCATATCAGAGAAAAAGAGCTGTTTGAAGAAAACTACATCTACGGTATAAAGCTTGATGAATACTTATGTAAAAAGCTCAGGCTTAACACAAAGTCAAGGAGGTAGCGATGGCAAGACCTCAATGCGACGGTTTGTCGTACTTTCCTTTTGATGTGGATTTTTTTTCGGATAGAAAAATCAAGATTATACGAGGCTCAGAATACGGCACTGATGCGATAATAATTTACATTTACCTACTTTGTGAGATATACAAAGGCAAGGGGTACTACATCGCATACGACGACGATTTAGTGTGCTGCGCAAGTGCAGACACGGGAGTGCCGGAGGGCAAGACAAGGCAGATAGTACAGCTCCTCGCAAGCAAGTCACTGTTTGATAACACACGGTTTTCGGCGGACAACTTACTTACTGCTGCATCAATACAAACACGTTATCAAGAAGCAAAAAAATCCACAAAAAGAGACGTGTTTGTGAAACCCAGCGTTTGGATTTTAAGCGAAGAAGCGACGTTAGGGTTTATTAAAGTGCATTCAAAAGAGAGTTTTTCCGAGAAAAACCCCAGTAAATCCGAGAAAAACCCCGATAAATCCGAGAAAAACCCTACAAAAGAAAATAAAATAAAAGAAAATAAAAATAAAATAAATAAAACTAAAACCGCAACAGCTATCGCAGTTGCTCCGGAGCTTGAGCCGGCATGGCAGGCATTCATCGAAATGCGAAAGAAAATGCGCAAGCCGATGACAGAGTACGCAATGGAAATAACAATCAAAAAGCTTGAAACTCTTGCGCCCGGTGATACGGTAACGCAAAAGAAGATTCTTGAACAATCTGTTGAGCGTTCATGGCAAAGCGTGTATGAGCTAAAAGAGAAAGGCGGCGTGAACAATGGAAGAAATGAAAAACCTTTCAAACCAAGCGATTGGTAATGTTCACGGTCCTATCTACACAAGTAAGGAAGTACACGAGTATGGCATACCGTATGACTATCCTCCGCCTAAGCCCGAAACGTGCAAATTCTGCGGTAAGCGGTTGTACTATGAGGGCATAGTGCTAATGGGTAAGGTGCTTGTATGGCGCACAAACGAGCCGCAAAGATGCGATTGTGCACAAGCGATAGAGTTTTGGAAGCGACGAGATGCACAATCAGCGCAAGAAGAAAAGCAACGCAAAGAGCAGGAAGCACGAAACCTTATGCAGGCGAAAATTGAAGCTATCCTTGGCAAATCGGGAATAAAGAAACGTTACCTGTCAAGAACGCTTGAGAGCTTTAAAGTTACCGCCGAAAACAGCGAAGCGTTTAAAATTGCCGTTGATTATATCAAGCAATTTGATAAATACTCGGCACAAGGTAAGGGATTATACCTTGAGGGAACGTGCGGAACCGGTAAAACACATCTCGCAGTTGCTATTGCACTGAAACTGATAAGCAAGGGCGTTCCGGTTATCTGCAAAACGTCAATAGACATTCTCGGCGATATAAAACGCTGTTACGAGCGTAACAGCGAAGTAACGGAAGAAGAAGTTCTCGAAGCGTACAAGAGCGTTGATCTGTTGATAATAGACGATCTGGGAAAGGAACAGACAACTGAATGGTCGGTGCCCGTGCTGTATAGCATTCTGAACGAACGCTATGAAGCACTACTGCCGACAATAATCACAACGAATTATAACACATCCGCTCTTGCAGAAAAGTTATCTGCAAAGGGCGACACAGAAACAGCTGCGGCAATAATCAGCCGATTTGTTGAAAGCTACAAGCGAGTAACAATGGCTTGGGCTGATTATCGCAGGAAGGGATAATACAATGGAAAATAAAGAAAGTGCTATGACCAAATTAAACAACGAAGCTGCTACAGTTAGCGGCTACAATGTGCCGGCAATCGCTATCAGAGATCATGTTGCTCAGCGCATAATGACCGATGCCATTTACGCCGAAAAAGTGATAGCCGAGGGCAAGACGCTTAGCAAGTGCTATCAGTACATATCGGATATAGCGTACGAAAAAGCCCGTAAAATGAGCAATACAGACAAGCGGGGCGGAATAATGATAGGAATGTCTTCTGAGGAGATATTTGCACTCGCAGACGAATACTACACGCTTTCTGATGATGAACTGAAGAAAAAGCTTGAAGCAGAAAGGCCGAAGCCTGCACCTGCCGAAAAGGCTGAAACGACTAAGAAGAAAATAGCGGATAAACCTAAGAAAACAAAGCCTGCCGAGGAAAAAGAAGAATTAGAACAGTCCTCACTGTTCGATATGGGTGTGGAGGAAACAGAAGATGATAGCATATAAAGCTTTCAACGAAGATCTGACCTGCCGTAAGTACAAATTCAAGGAAAATGAGCCTAACTACACAGATAAGGCTAATTGCAGGGAAAATGGATTCCACTGCGCCGAAAATCCGCTTGACTGCTTATCATACTACCGCTTTGATAACTGCGTGATTTACGAGGTAGATGCAACAGGCGATGTTGATGAGGATGATATAGACAGCAAGATAAGCTGTACTGTTCTCACGCTCCGCAAAAAGCTTGATGTGCTTGATTTTGTAAAGGCGGCGGCAAAATACATCACGCTGCACCCATACCGTGAACAGAATCACCATGTACATAACGATATGGCTTGTGGCAAAGAAGGCGATAAGTTCCTTATCGTTCGTGGGAAAACAATGGCAGTAAGCGCACAGAAAGACACCGTAGTGTGTATGCTCAAAGAAAGCCAGTATAGCAAAGAAATACTGTGGTATTCGATTTTTAAGGTTGACGGTAAATCAATGTTGGCAGGTGTGCCGTACAACGAATACGGCGATATAGTGACAGAGGCAGAAATGGAGGCCCTTCATGAAATTAAAAGAGCTGAGTAAGCTTCCGAAAATCACTGCACCAAAGTCGTTCGTTGAAAAGGCAGGAAAAGATACTCCCCGTATGATAAAAAAATACGGTTCGACCGAGTACAGATATGAAACAAGGGAGTATGCAAAATGCCGAATATATGGTGACATAATCAAAGTTGCTTTGTTCTATACAAAGAACTTGCGGCTCGGAGCAACGATGCCGGCATATGAGATATTCATTGATTACAAAAATGAAGATTTTATCACTTACGACTACAGTGCAAACCGTTGGAGCAATGCAACGATAGAAAAGCTTGACACAAGCTTTTACTGGTGGTCCGAAGCAAAAGAAAAAAAGTATATGTCGGTCAAAGACAGAGCACTTCTGAAAATAAACTTGAAAATCGAGGAAGACGATAGTTGTGGCGACTATTACGGTATTCGGAAGTTTCAGCAGAGAGTCCGAGAACGTCAGCTGCTCGCAAGGCATAAGAAGGAGACGGATAAATGGGATGAGGCAATGAACAAGGTAACGCAGGTCCCGAAAGACTGGGATAAGTTTATTGCTAAGTCGGTCATCAGAGATCAGTACATTTTTTACGAGTACAGCAGAAAATCCGAAAAAGACGGTTACTGTACTTGGTGCGAAAATTATGTTAAGGTTAAGAACCCTAAGCATAACTTTAATGGTCTCTGCCCTCATTGCGGCCACGAAATTCAATATAAAGCTACCGGCAAAACAGGCGCATTCTACACCAAAAACTTTGTCGCATATCTTGTTCAGCCGTATGAAGATAACTTTGTAATTAGGGTTTTCGAGGCTCGTTGCCGTTATGAAAAAGATAAATTCGGCGGATTAAGCAGAAAAGCACGGGTATATGCAGCAGAGAAACTGCGTTATATATACGACGGCAACAATTCAGCAATCGGATATAGCTATGAGTTATATAAACAACGTGAAGTACGGTGGTGTTGCTTTGGCAATACTTCTCCGAGCTATTTTAACAGTTGGTTCGGAATTGTGTATAAAAGAAATTTGTGCGGCAAGATCGTTAATCGCCTGTGCAGAACCGGACTTATTGAATACATCAAGAACACAGAAAAATGCGATCCGAGAGTATTCTTAACCGAGCTAAAGCGTTCGCCCGGTGTTGAACAGCTTGCAAAAGTCGGCCTGCACCGCCTTATAAACGACTGTATTTACAACTATCACTACGATTGCGACTATAGATTTAACGGCGGAGAGCCGGCAAAAGCACTGCATATCGACAAATACCGCATGAAACGCCTCGTAAAAAGTAACGGCGGTCTTGTATATCTCGAGTGGCTAAAAAATGAAAAAGAAAAGAACACTGTATATGATGATACGACAATACAGTGGCTTGAACAACAGAATATCAGACCGGAGGATATAGAATTTATTTCCGACAGAATGAGTGTTCAGCAGATAAAAAACTATATATGCCGTCAGATGTCCGAAAACAGTATGACAAGCAGAGATGTAATACAGACGTGGAGCGATTATCTTGGTATGGCCGAACGGCTGAAAATGAATACATCTGATCCTATCGTGTACCGAGCGAAAAAACTCAGGCAGCGTCACGACGAACTGGTAAAAGAGGTTGATGACAAAGAACGTGCGTTAAGAGCGGTTGAAATCAGCAAGAAATATCCTAACATAGAAGCGGTTTTGCGAAAAATTAAGTCAAAATACGAGTATGAAGACGAAACGTACTCAATACTCATACCGGGAAAAATAGAGGATATTCTCGCCGAAGGAGCGGCACTGCACCACTGCATAGACAAAACAGACAGATATTTTGACCGCATAAACGTACAGGAATCATATCTGATGTTCCTGCGCCGAACGGCCGAAAAGGACAAGCCATATTATACCCTTGAGGTCGAGCCAAACGGCACAGTGCGGCAGAAGCGAACGGAGTTTGACAGGCAGAACCCCGACATAGAAGACGCAAAAACGTTTTTGCGCAAATGGCAGAAAATAATATCAAAGCGACTTAGCTCCGAAGATATTAAGCTTGCAAGCAAAAGCAAGAAGTTGAGGAACGAAGAGTTTGAGGAGCTTGAACGCACAAAGGCACAAATCCGCAACGGAGCGTTGCAAGGACATTTACTTGTTACGGTGCTTCGTGAAGACTTAATGGAAAATACAGACGAAAGCGAAAAGGTGAGCGTATGATAAGAATATATCCTCAGAGAGGCGGTGCTCTGAACGAAAATGACAGACTGGACCTCGCACGACTGCTGATAAAAGCCGGATATAAAGTGAGGATCGGCAAAGAAAAAATGAACGGCGGTAGCACATATACCTACTTCATCGAATACGAAGAGGTGCGCAATGGCGCTTAATATCACGAAAAAACAGCTGAAAGCTCTCGGAATATCAATTCCCGAGAGCAATAAGCCGAATAAATATCGCTCAAAAGCCTGTAAAATTGATGGTATAACGTTTCAGAGTACAGCAGAAGCAAATTACTACTACAAACTTAAAATGCTTGTAAAGGCTAAAAAAATCGCCGGTTTCTGCCGTCAACCACGTTTTGTTATAACCGAGGGCGATAATAATACACGTTGCGTAGAATATGTTGCTGATTTCATCGAATTTCACAACGACGGAACGTATCGCATTGTAGATGTCAAGGGCATTCAGACACCAGTGTTTAAGCTCAAAATGAAAAGCTTACACGAAAAATACCCGACGATAAAAATAAACTTGGAGGATTAAAAGATGATGGCTAATAGAAAAGAACTTTCGGATAAGCTTAAAAAGCTCAAGGATGTAATCATGAAAGACTCAGGTGCGCTTTTCCGTGACGGGAAAATCATAGCGAGCAATCCTGCGTTCGCTTTATCTGTTGATTTTGACTGCGGTAACGCCGAAGAATTTGCACTGCCGACAACAGCTATCAGTTTCATCGAAAATATGGTTGATGAAGAAATCGAACTTCAGCCGAGCAAAAACAAAATTGTTGTCAAGGGCAAGCGCAACAAGGGAACATTCGCTACAGTTGCACCGTCAATCTATCATGTAAGCGAGCCGGAAGCAAATGACACGCTTTTGGCGTTTGCCGATGATGATTTTCTGCGGGCGGCCAACAGCGTTACATACGCTTGCAGCGTTATCGATACACGACCTGCGCAGATGGGCGTTTTGCTTGACAGCGATGAAAACGGCAAACTGAACATAATCGCAAGCGATGGAGTTAAACTCGCCGCAAACTCGGTTGATTACAACGGCGAGATCAGAGCGGTAATACCTAAAGCTGCATTTAAAAAGCTTTTGTCGATTTCAAACGGCAACGGTATCACGCTTAAAAAAACAAGCAGCGCCAATCAGCTGGCATTTGAAACAGGAGAATACACGCTATTTGTTCAGCTGTTGGAAAACAATTTCTTTAACTACAAGCCACTACTGGAGCTTGCAAGCCCCAGTAGCGAAAATGAGCTGAAAATCAACAGCGTATCGCTTCTTAATGCACTTCAGAGGGCAAAAATATGTGAGGGTACCAAACGTTCAGCGATTGTGATGACGCTTGAAGAAAGCATGAATACGGTGATGATTAAAACGACCGATTCCCTTGAATCGTTTTCTGAAGAAATCGTGATAGAAAACACTGTTGATAAAGCGGTGAGTGTAGCATTTAACGGTGATTATATGAGCGAGATGCTTCACGCCGCAGGCACGGATAATCCGTCAACAACACTGACTGTAACAGGCAGCGGAAAGCCGATTATAGTCAAGAGTGCAGGTGGCTTTATAGGCTTGTTACAGCCCATACGAATGAAAAAGTAAGGAGAGTAACCAATGAAAACCCTGAATGAAATAAAAGAGCTGCCTAACCTGATGATACAGCATATCGCTGTAGACGGAGGGCTCGGAGTGTTATTCAAAGCCGGCAAAAGCTTCGCAACGGTTGTATGGAGTAACGGCGGCGGGTGGGAACACGTCAGCATTAGTCCGTTTAAGCGTTCGTATACGCCGACATGGGACGAAATGTGCAAGCTAAAAGATATGTTCTTCTATAGCGATGAAACGGTAGTGCAGTACCACCCTGCGAAAAACGAGTATGTAAACAACCTACCGAACTGTTTACATCTTTGGCGACCTATCAACGAGAAAATGCCTGCACCGCCGTCAATCTTTGTAGGCGTTAAGCACGGTCAGAGCCTTGAGGAAGTCAAAGCGGCTATAAAAGAGTATGATCATTAAGCGAGGAGCAAAGATGAAAAAATTTGATAGAATAGAAGCTGTTGACTACTACATAAAAGGTGAGTATCACTGCGACAAATGTCCGTTCTGCTGGGGTGGCGAATATATGCCCGGATGTGATGATTATGACGATGCCGGGTGTTATATCTTCGGAGATCTTCGTGATACTTGTCGGTTGATACCGCCAATCCGCTTTATTCTCGGATGGGGCAGGAGAAAGAGAACGGAATATTTTCGGGCACACGAATACGACGATTTTTCAGAATGGTATGCAGAAAAAGAGAAAAAAGAAACTGCATTTATCCAAGCCTTTAATGACAGAATTTTCTCACATTTTGCGCTGTCTTGGAAAGATAAAGACGGCAATATTTTTGGTAAGCCTATTGACACAGAGAGATTTTGCGAGTTTGATAACATGATGCGGCTTCTGGGTGACTGTGAAGATATATTTGCTCCGCCGTCATATGTACCACTAAAAAAACGATGGGCGCAGCTCGTCAATGACACATGGCACAAGTTTATCATGATCTTTAAGCCATACTTTTGTAAGTGAGGTGCAACAGATGAGGTATTATAATAACAAACGCTATAGCAGCGCAAGACGTTCCAGAAGATTACGCAAAATGTTTGAAAAAACGTGCCCGAAAGCCGATTATTGCAAGAACTCCGATAGATGCGATTACGAGCATACGTTCGTTGGAGAAAAACTGTGTTTCGAGAGAAAGGAGTATGACAAATGAAAATAGCGGAAAATATTCAGAAACTGATTTGCCTTGCAAAAGAGCATCCAGAACTGCCTATTATTGCAATGGTGGACGGAGAAATCGTCGGTGACGACAGTTACAGCCGTTGGGTAGGCTATTTCGGAAGCGTAGAACTCGGAGAATTTGTACTGTACAACGACCGATTTATTGATGACCGTGAGGAATTCAAAGAGCAGTTTTACGATTACAACGACGATGAACTGTGCAAGAAATTCGGCTATGAGCCGTGTATCAACGAGTATTCGCTAAAAAACGGACATTACACACAGGAGCAGTATAACGAAAACGAGGAGAACGGAAAGAAACTTGAAGCATATCTCGATGAAGTGGCGAAGCGAGCTTTCAAAGCGGCGATTATCGTCAATATCGATCTCCCAAATGATGTTGAAAAATTTGAGGAGGCTGTCAAATGAGAGAAATATTATTTCGTGGGAAGCAAGCAGATAACAGCGAGTGGATTGTAGGTAGTCTTTTGCAAGACGATGACGGCAAGACTTATATTGTCGGATATGAGCATCGTGGTGGAATAGACGGAATGATAGATGCCGAATTAACTTCGTGGGCTGTTATACCCGAAACCGTAGGTCAATATACAGGACTGTTCGACAAGAACGGTACAAAGATTTTTGAGGGGGATATTGTTGTATATTACACAAACACCAACAGAGCAACAAACAAAGAATTTCACGAAGTTGTTTTTGAAACGAGAGGCGAAAGCGGATATTTTGGCATTAAAATATCAAATATCGAAACTTGGCAATTTTGCCTTGAGGTGCCTGCAAAACTTATGGAGATCATCGGCAACATTTACGATAACCCAGAACTGATAGGAGGTGAAACGAATGAACGAAGAAGAAATCTTGAACAAATGTAAGGAAAGGTTTGCTGCGCATAAAGCAACGTTGATACAGGACACTGACCGCTATATGATTATTGATTGGCGCAAAGCCGATGGAAGTATCGACTATTACGTTAATTACATTCTCGACAAAAAAAGAGGAAGTCTGATAATAAGCGGCGACTTGGGAGACTGCATTGCAACGTGGTACAATGCGGTTAGTCCCAGACAAATGAGAAGCTATCTCAAAGATGTCCATTACTTCACAAGCAAATTTCAGTGCTCGACCGATAAATATATCTACGATCCGGATAGTGCTTTTGAAGACATCAAATACCAACTGAAAGACTACATGAAATTAGAACCCGAAGAACTGCTGAATGCCTGCAGAAAGCATTTATGGTATTCAGTTGAAACAGAAGAGGAACTTTGGGATGCTGTAAAATCGGATATAGATGAGAATTGGTTTTCGGATACCAAACCGCATTATTCGACAGATATGACAAACTTTTTACAAGAGCTGTACTATGAGTATTATGAGTGGCTTTATGACTGCGGAAGTAGTATAGATATGCGTGTATATCTATGGGCGGTTGGTTACGAAATGGCTTATACACAGCTGGAATGCGAAAAAACGGACAAGGAGACAGAATGAAAACGGTAACACTAATACTCGCTGATGAATGTGATGAGGTTGTGTCTTTAACAACCTTCGGAACTTGCAAAGAAGATGGCAAACCGAAGATAACGACAGCTGCATTTTCTGTTAAAAACGGAGATGTAGTACGCTTCCCTGAAGATATATCGATAATGACAGCCGAACAATTTGGCAAGCATGGACACTGGATAACCGATGAGGTTGAATTTTACAAACTATTGAACGAAAAAGGAGTACCGCTTGAAAAACAACCGTATTTGACTTCTGATTGCGTTGCATGCTCGGAGTGCCTGAGGGTTATTAACTGCATGGATAACTGTATGGAAGACGCTATGTATTGCAAGTATTGAGGTGCAAAAAATGGATAATAAAGAGGAATGAGAAAATGGCAGACAGCTGAAGATAACAATTAAATGTTAAGGGAGGTGTAATGTTGGAAACGAACCGTATGGACATCAATTCCGAGGGCTATCGAGATCCGACGGCAGGCAAGGCGTATGAAAATATATGTCGTGAGGAACGTAGAAAAGAAGCGGAAACGCTTGAAATCCTCGGCAACCTTGTCAAGACAATCAAGAGGGTTGCAGAGCTTGCAGGTTTTGAAGTTGTCGGACGAATAGCCCTCAAGCACAAAGTGACAGGAAAAGAATACAGATAGAAATAAATTATACAGTGCTGCTACAACAGAAGATTTCGGACTTAAAGCCAAAGGGGGAGCTTATGCCTACTTACTTAGAAGATGAGATCATCAGAATAGCAGCCAAAGCAGGTGCCGAAGCCGCTATTCAAAAAGAAGCTGAAAAAAAGAAAGAACTTGAAAAGAAAAAACACTCAAAGCGGCTTCGTAACACTAAACTGTTGCTGGAGCATTACCGTGAGTTTAAGGCGTATTCCGCAAATGCAGTCTATAATGCCGAAACATCACCGCACGCTATTGATATACTCGAAGCTTTGTGGATAAAGGATGACGACCGCAGAGAACTTGTGATTGACAGCATAAAGCGCAGTGCGGTGCGTACTATGGTAATCGTATCGCATATTGATACAATGCTTGACGTATACAACAGCCTCGTTGAGAAATCTAACGATGAGTTGGAAAAACGGCGTTGCAGAGTAATCACCGCCAGATACATTTCTGACGAACAGCTCACGATAGAAGAAATCGCTCGTGAAGAAAGCATAGAGCCAAGAACCGTATATCTTGACATCGAAGCGGCAGTAAGTAAGTTGTCTACCCTATTCTTTGGAATCGATATGTTTCTTAATGTGTGATTTCAAAAAGTCTTCATTGACACTTCAAACGGTCCGTGATACAATGTTATCGTAAAATCCTATATGTAGTTTCTCCTTAGTAGCAAAGAAGCGGCATATCTCGCCGGATATGCTCAAGTATTAAGGAGGTCCTATGAAAAATCAAAGAAATGTTGAGTATATCTCGCCGGATATGCTCAAACCACACCCAAAAAACTCCCGTATACACTCTGAAAAGCAGATAGAAAAGCTACAGAGAAGCATACGGGAGTTTGGTTTTGCAAAACCTGTTATAGTTGACGAGGATTACACCATACTCGCAGGACACGGAGCAGTGCTTGCCGCAAAAGCCGAAAACCTTAAATCAATCCCCTGCTTTATCCTTACAGGGCTCACAGACGAGCAGAAACGAGCGTATATCATTACGGACAATCGCATGAGTGATTTATCCTATTTTGATATGAATGCCGTTGTAAGCGAAATCGAGGAGCTTTGCGGGCGTAATTTCGATGTCAGCATTACGGGTTTTGATGAATCTCTGATATGCAATGACAGCCTTGATGACCTTGAGAACATTTTTGAGGAGAAAAAGCCCGAAAATAGCGATGATGAGGAAAAGGCCAAAAAAGACAAAAGCGTGATCTGCCCTGAATGTGGTCACGCTTTTACGCCGTGAAGCTGTTCCTTGCAAGCTCAGAGGGAAAGCAGTATTTAAAAGACGAATTGATGAAAAGCCGTTATTTGCTGACGGCTTTTTTCTATTACCGAGAGTGGCAAAGAAAGTTGATAAAGAGTACCGATATGTTTCTGCTCGATTCGGGGGCATTTACATTTATGTCAAACTCCAAAGGAGCTATGCCCGACTGGAACGATTACATATCGCAGTACATACGCTTTATCAACGAAAATGATATTCAATATTTTTTCGAGTTGGATATTGACTGCCTTGTCGGATATGACAAGGTAAAGGAATACCGCAAACGAATCGAATGTCAGACACAGAAACAAGCTATACCGGTATGGCACAAGAGCCGAGGTATAGAAGAATTCAAAAATCTGTGTGCCGAATACTCATATATTGCGATAGGCGGCTTCGCAATCAAGGACATAAAGCCTGCGGAATATAAATACATACACTCTCTGCTGAGCTATGCAAGAGCGCATAACACCAAAGTACACGGCTTAGGGTTTACGCCTGCCGACGTAGAAAAATATGACTTCTACAGTGTTGATAGTTCGTCATGGACGATAGGCTCACGATATGCAAGAATATATCTGTTCAAGGACGGCAGAATGACACAGGTAGGCAGACCCGCAAACACACGGCTGAAAGATTATAAGGTGTTGGACGCACATAATCTCAAGCAATGGATAAGATTTCAACAGTACCTTGATAGATGATAGGAGAACATAAAAATGATAAAGAGCGAAAAAAATTTAAATATAATGACAGCACTGTTTTGTGCCTGCCTTGTCATATCGAACGTGGTGGCCTGCAAGGTAATTGACACAGGCATATACCTGTTCGGAAGCGTAATAACAATCCCCGGAGCTGTGCTCTGTTACCCTTTAACATATCTGATAACAGATATTGTAGGCGAAAAATGGGGCAAGAAATCAGCTAATCGCATAGTGTGGATAGGGCTTGCCACACAGCTGCTCGCAACATTCATCATAATGGTAACGCAGTATATGCCTACAGTTTCGGCAGAAACGCAGAAAGCCTATGATATGCTGTTAGGGCAGAACTGGATATTTACACTCGGAAGCTTGACCGCATATCTCATCAGCCAGAGCTTAGACGTTTCGGTATTTCACAAAATAAGAGACGCATACATAAAGAAGCACGGTAGCACAAAAGGCGGTCGCTGGATATGGAACAATGCGTCAACGCTTACAAGTCAGCTTGTAGATACCGCAATATTCTGTGTAATTGCTTTCGGCGTTGGCTTTGGTTGGCTGTGGGATAATCCTCAGGCTGTCGTAAATATGGTTATAGGTCAGTATCTCGTAAAGGCGTGTATCGCTTTACTGGATACTCCTTTCTTTTATTTTTTCACAAAAAGGCGTTCTGCCTAAGAAGATTGCTGTGAAAATACGAATTAAATAAAATCCGAAGCGGAGAGGTGGGATAGGTGGGCAGACAAAGAAGCCCTAACAGAGATAGGGCGTACGAGATGTGGAAAGAATCCAACGGCACAAAACCGTTGAAGTCTATAGCGGAAGAGCTCGGCGAACCTGAAACACTTGTCCGTAAGTGGAAATGCCAGGATAAATGGGATAGCAAAAGTAACGTTACCGAAAAGAAAAAAGGTAACGTTACCAAACGCAAGCGGGGCGCACCGAAAGGCAATCACAACGCAAAAGGACACGGCGCACCGAAAGGAAACACCAACAGCTTAAAACACGGCGGTTACTCAATGCGAATGTATGGCGAGGGACTGAGCGAAGAAGAGCAAGAACTATGGGACAGCATGGATGAGGACGAAGAAGAACTGCTGCTTGAGCAAATCCGCTTTTACCGATTAAGAGAACGCCGCATACTGATAGCAATTGCGTCTTTGCAGGAAGAACACCAACTGATAACAGGCGTAATGCGAGTTGAAAATAAACGTAACTTCAAGAACGCTTCAGAAATGGAGCGGTATAATGAGCAAATCGAAGAAAAGGTTGCAAAGGGCGAACGCCTTGCAGGCGATGCGTTTCAGATGCAGACAATGACGGAAAACAGCTATAAGCGCATAGAACGGCTCGAAGCAGAACTGACGAAAGTACAGCGAGCAAAAGTCGAGGCTATCGGTAAGCTTGCTGATATACGCAAAAACCGCAACGAAGCTACCGGAGATGAGGCGGTTGACGATTGGATAAAAGCAATTATGGACGGTGATAGCATTGAATAGACAAGATTTTATCACCGAGCGCATTAAGCTTTACCGAAAAAATCCTGTGCTGTTTGCTAACGAAGTAGTATGCTTTGTGCCTGACGAATGGCAAAGCGGTGTGCTTATGGACGTGGCTACAGCACCGAAAGTTTCTGTCCGCAGTGGTCAGGGTGTCGGCAAGACAAGTATCGAAGCGGTTATTGCCTTGTGGTTTTTATCGTGTTTTCCTATGTCGAGAGTTGTCGCCACTGCTCCTACAGCAAGACAGCTCAATGACGTGTTATGGGCGGAGCTGTCAAAGTGGATAAGCAAAAGCCCACTCCTTAAAGCTCTGCTGAAATGGACTAAAACCAAAGTCGAAGTAAGAGGCTACTCGGAGCGGTGGTTTGCGACAGCAAGAACAGCTACTACAGCCGAAAATATGCAGGGTTTCCACGAAGACAATATGCTGTTTATCATAGACGAGGCCTCGGGTGTCAGCGATGAGATCATCGAAGCTATCCTCGGTACGCTGTCAGGCAAGAACAATAAACTGCTGATGTGTGGCAACCCCACTAAAACCTCAGGCGTGTTCTTTGACAGCCACAATCGTGACCGTGCGTTATTCAAGACGTATCGTGTTTCTTCACTTGACTGCCCTCGCACGAATAAAGAAAACATAAACGCAATGCTTGAAAAATACGGACGAAACAGCAATTTCGCCCGTGTTCGTATATATGGGGATTTTCCCGAGCAGGAAGACGATGTGTTTATAACACTGTCAGCACTCGAACGATCGGCAAATACGGTTGTCGATGAGAAGCCTGCTCCTGTTACCGTGCGTATCGGTTGCGACGTTGCCCGATATGGCGATGATAAAACAATTATCGGCGTAAAAGTTGATGAAAAAGTAAGCTTTTACGAAAAGGCACAGGGGCAAGACACGATGCGTACAGCTGATAACATAGCTCTGTGTTACAAAAAGCTGATAGACAGATACAGCCAATATAAAGGCAAAATCATCGTCACTGTCGATGACGGCGGTGTCGGCGGTGGTGTTGTTGACAGATTACGCCGTATATGCAAGGCTGATCCGAAAACTTACGGGCGCATGAAGGTAGTGCCTGTCAAGTTCGGTATGAGGATACGTCACCGCTACTATTATGACACGACAACCTATATGATGGCTGTCGTGAAAGAGCTATTGTCTGATACCGACAAAAACGGTGAAGCAAAGCCGATAGAACTTGTACTCCCGAAAGACGATGACCTTATAGCACAGCTGTCGTGCAGAAAATATACTATGACTGAAAACTCGGTTATAAAAATCGAAAGTAAAAAAGAAATGAAGGCGAGAGGGCTACCCTCTCCTGATGAGGCAGACTGCGTATTGCTGTTATGCCTGCCGATAAAGAAGGACTGAAAGGATGTTGAAAATGTCTGATGAAAAGAAAAAGCCGTCTGTTACGATAGGTGTCAAGTTTGTGGACGCACCGATAAAAAAAGCTCTGTCGGACACGGCTATGGAAAAAACAGACGAGTATACAGCTGGGGAATGGCTTGAACCGCCTGTTCCTCTTCAGGACCTCTACGAAATGTACAGGCACTCTTCAACGCTTCCTCAGTGTGTAGCCGCTTACGAACGCAACATAGCCGGCTTTGGAATTTCTATCGAATATTACGACGACAAAAACGAAGACGAAGCAATGTCAGCTGAATATACAAAAGCCGAAAAGATACTGTCTTTGATGAACTTTGACAAGCCTATCGAAGGGGTTTTCAAGGAAGCCATAAGAAGCCGTGAAATATATGGAATAGCATACATCGAAATCATTCGTAATGCTATGGGCGATGTTGTTCAGATCGAGAACATAAGAGATGTTGACACTATCCAGAAATCTGTTCTTTCAAAGGAATGGTTCGAGGTGCAGTATATGGATAAAGGCGTCCCATTCACCTATAAAAAGCGTTTCCGCAAATACAGACAGCAGGTAAGCGGTAAGTACGTTTATTTCAAGGAGTTCGGCGACAAGCGAACGCTTGACATCCGAAGCGGTGATTATGTTGACGAGGTGATCCCCGCCCAGTACCAGGCAAATGAAATACTCGAAATAAAAATCGGCAGTATGCCTTATGGTGAGGTGCGTTGGATAGGCCAGACACTTAGCGTTGATGGCTCAAGACGAGCCGAGAACCTTAATAACACCTACTTCCGAAAAGGCAGACATACGCCTATGGCGATACTCGTCAAAGGCGGTACGCTCTCCCAAAAGAGCTATACTAATCTTCAGCAGAACATAACCGAAATTGAGGGCGAAAAGGGACAACACGCATTTATGGTGCTGGAGCTTGAAGGATTAAACAGCGACACAGGCTTTGAAAACACACAACGCCCGGAGGTTGAAATAAAAGACCTTGCGCCTATTCTGCAAAAAGACGAGCTGTTTCAGGAGTATCTTGACAACAACCGCCGCAGGATACAGAGTGCTTTCCAACTTCCCGATATATATGTCGGATACAGTTCCGACTATACAAGAGCAACCGCTCAGGTAGCAATGGAAGTCACGGAACAGCAGGTTTTTCAGCCCGAAAGAGCAAGCCTTGAATGGATTATCAACAACAAGCTTCTTAACGGCTATGGTTTCAAGTATGTTCATATAACGTTCAAAGCACCTGAGATACGCAATCCCGATGATCTCTCAAAGATACTCGGCATTACAGAACGTGCAGGCGGCTTAACTCCGAACAAGGCAAAAGAAGTAACGTACAAGTTCCTCGGCGATGAATACGAGGACTATCCGGACGAATGGGGCAATATTCCTATAGCTCTTGCTCAGCAATCGTCCGCTTCTCCTGCACCGGCAGACGATACACTGATAGCCAAAAGCTCAGATGATGTTATATCGGTGCTTAAATCAATACGGGACAGGTTCGAGGAATAGAAACACTATGGATAGAAAAGCTTGCTGTGATGCCGAAATCATTGAGTGCATTAACAGGATAATCGAAAAAGACAACGACAAGCTTTACGATAAGCTAAAGAAAATGGGTATAGCTTTTGCGGCAATGACGGTCCGGCAAATCTCTTTGCTTGAAAAGCGTATAGCAACAGCAATGAAAAAATGGCATAAAAGCGAAAAGACTTCTCTGCTTAAATCAGAAAGTCTTTTTTCTTTTCTGTCCTCCCACACCACAGAATCGGAAGCTGATGCGGAGCTTGTGCAAGCAGTTTCGCAAGCGGTTGAAGAAACCTGCGGCGATGTATTACAAGCGTCGGCAGATCAGTACATACGGCAGACGGACGCTGAACTGTCGGTGACGGAAATAAGTGCGCCGACAGCGGCGGCAGTAAGTGAGGCAAGCGTACAGGCAGGTACATCAGTTTTAAGGCACGTTACCGATGAGATAAGCAATATCATACAGGAAGCGATAAACAACGGTGACAGCGTTGACGATGCGGCTAAACGTATCTTTGACGATAGACTGCGTGACGAATATTACGAAGCTCGCCGAGTGGCGCAAACAGAAATGATGCGTACACACGCCTATGCCAAATACGAAGCACTCCAGCAGTCGCCCGTTGTAAATGCAAAGCGGTGGAGGCATACCGGAGCAAAGGGTGCAGCGTCAAGAGAAAATCACGTCAACATCAGCGGCCAGACAGTGCCGAAAGACCAGCCGTTTACGCTGACGGGACGTGACGGTGCTACATATCACCCAATGCTACCACATGACACCGCATTGCCTGCGGCAGAAGCAATCAACTGTCACTGCATACTCGAAGCAGTTATAGACAAAGATTTGAAATCCCTGCCGCCTGAGCAAAAGGCACAAATGCAACGTGACAATATCCGTATGCTTAACGAGAATTATGCTGAAAAGAGCGGAAAATACAAGCAAATCGCAGGCTTGCCGGTTGACAACACGACAGAAAGTGGTATAATTAAACCAATAACAGTAGATGATATTGCCGCAGTTGACAAGGACGGAGCAATAACTGAACAATGTAAAGAGGTTATTTCAAATACTATTGAAAAATACCAAAAAGAGGGACATAAATTCAGTTTTGATTCAGTTAGAATAGTGGATATTCCAAAAAAGGAAAATGGCGGGCAAGATGTCCTACGCACAAATGCGATTAATATTGGAGGCTATCCTAAAGTAGTATTAGAAATCAATAAAAATGTTTTTGCTGGAGCAGACGAGGAAGCAATAGATAAGATTTTCCAAAAAACAACTTTCACTGTTTGTGATTCTTTAGAAGAGGCAGTAATTCACGAAATAGGTCATGCTAAAACGATTTATTCCCGAACTTACGCTAATTATGAGCGAATAGCAGAAGAACTTGAGTATGTTCATGATATTGATGTATCTAAATTAGCAAGTAGCGATGGCTTAGAAGGTATAGCCGAATGTGAGGTGCTTTTAAGCCGAGGAGAAAAACTATCTGATGAAATAATGAATATTTATAATACATATACAACAGGAGGAGGCTAATTATGATACCTGTATTTGTGTTCGATTGCGTATATTGTAAAAATTCTCATAAAGATGACAAGCACGGCTTAGTTTGCGGTGCTTATCCTGACGGTTTTCCAGAAGAAATTGTACACAGCAAAATAGAACCTCATAAATTAAAGGAATGCGGAAACGGCTTTAAATTTGAGGATACAAGAATTAAAAAGAAAACTTTGCAAAACTGAATATGCTTTACTTAAAAATACCGCCCCTTTTGGAGCGGTATTTTTATACCAAAAATCAGAAAGGAAGAACTACAATGGAACTTAAAGACACGGTTGCACTTATGGCAAGTGCTGACTACAAGGAGCGGTTTAAAGCTGAATATTATCAGCTTGTAATTCGTTTCAAAAAGTTGCAGGCAATGCTTGAAAAGTGGGATAAAGGCGCACTTGATTTTACGCCCACCTGCCCGAAAGCCGCTTATGCTTTTCAGGTTAAAGCAATGAGCGAATATATCGCAAGTCTTGAGGTAAGAGCGGCTATCGAGTGCATTGAATTGTAAGAGGTGGTTGCTATGACTGCAAGGAAATACCGCAAGAAGCCTGTTGTTATCGAAGCATATCAGACAGACAAGGGAATGATAATACACACGCTTGAGGGTGATATGAAAGCCTCTACGGGTGATTACATCATAACAGGAATAAACGGCGAACAGTATCCCTGCAAGCCTGATATTTTTGAAAAGATCTATGAACCTGTTGACTAATAATACATCGGAATGAAGCGCCTTAACGGGTGCTTTTTTTATATTCAAAATCAGAAAGGAGGACACCGATATGAACAATATCGAAAAGGCAATCGAGATAAGAAACGCAAGAATACGTTTTGTGTCGCTTGTCGATAAGGCGGCAAATCTTCAGAGCTTCCTTGTCACCAAAAACAAGGACGGCGAAGCAAGCTTCACGACCTGCGGACAGATAGTGAAGGCGGACGCAGATAATCACTATGTCACAGGCATTGTCTATGAGCCTATGGTAAAAGACTCGCAGGGCAACTTTATGACAGAGGACGAGATAGTCAAGGCGGCAAGGTGGTATGCAAAGAACGGCAATATGGTTGATGTTCAGCATAGCTTCTCGCCGCTTTCTTCGGCTTCAGTCGTAGAAAGCTGGGTAGCAAAAGCGGATTTTTCGCTCGGTGACAAAGCGGTCAAAAAAGGTACTTGGCTGATGACGGTAGAAATCTCAGACGATAAAATCTGGAACCGCATTGAAAAGGGCGAGATTACCGGCTTTTCAATGGGCGGTGTCGGCGAGTATGCTACCGAAGACGTTGACATTGACAATCTCGAAAAATCATTTAGTGATGCCACTCCGAAGAAGCGCAGAGGTATCATAAAAACACTGCTGTCATTACTTGACGGCGAAAAACAGGAGGACACAGAAGTGACAAAGGACGAAATGAAGGCTATCGTTTCTGAAACGATAGAAAAGTCTGTCGACTCTATAGCGGCGGAAGTTGCTAAGATCATCAAGGAAGAAGCTCAGGCGGCAGACAACGGCACATCGCAGGCAAGCTCAGAGGAAAAGAGCGCAGAGGCTGAAAACGCAAAGGACACCGAGAAAAAGGAAGAACCTCTCACAAAAGAAGAAATCGGCGCAATGATTTCTCAGGCAGTCAAGGAGGCAGTTCCTGCCATGCTCAAGGAAGCTCTTGCCGCACAGAGAGGCACAACACAGCAGAGCGATGAGGCTGACGTAAACAAGTCTAAGGACGGTGCTCAGAAGAAGCACTATCTTGCAGGTATCATCTAAGGAGGAAAAAGAACCATGTTCCAGAACGAAGATATTATCAAAGGTACAATTACCACCAACTCCATTTCAAGCGGTCTGCTTAATCCTGAACAGGCTAAGCAGTTTATCAAGCAGACATTTGACGCTACACCGCTTGCAAGTGCAGTACGTCACGAAATGCGCAGAGCAAGAACGGGCTACATTGACAAGATCGGCATTGCAAAGCGTATCGTGAGAAAGAAAGTCGAAAACACCGACGATGGCTACAGAGCAACTGTAACACCGTCACAGGTTGAGTACAAGACAACGGCCATAAGATTACCCTGGGAGATTACGGGCGAAACGCTCAGAGAAAACATCGAGGGACAGAGCTTTGAAGCAACAGTTACAAATCTCATGACTACACAGCTCGGTGTAGACCTCGAAGACCTCTATCTCAACGGCGACGAGGCAACACCTGCACAGTATGACACAGGTAAGAAGGACGGAGAAACAAATCCGATTATGGCGGCTACTCCCGATTACGACTTCTTATCTATCAATGACGGCTGGATCAAGCAGATTAAGGCTAACGGACATATCGTTGACGTTTCAAGCAAAAACAGCGGTGCAATGTCACTTGATATGTTCTATGATGCGCTGAAGTCCATGCCGAACAAGTACAATAACGGCAAGCTCCGTTGGGTTATGTCACCCCACAGAGCGCAGGAGTGGGAACTTTACCTGCTCAACAAGGCTATTACAGCCGGTGGCATGATACCTCAGTCAATGTACAACGAGCCTGCAAAGATACCCGTAATTCCTTGTCCGTCAATCGCCGATGACTGCATTCTGCTTACCGACCCCAACAACCTTATCGTAGTTAATACATACGGTGTTCAGATCCGCAAGACAGATACCGACAAGGAATCTATTATGCAGGATAAGATTTTCTATGCGGTGCATCTTGACTTTGACGCAATTATCGAGGAAGCTGATGCAACAGCTATCATCACAGGTATTGCATAATACAGGAGGGTGCTATGTATAAGTTAAGACTTATCAAGGGGCTTTCATACAGTGGGGCTGTTTCTGCAACAAGGAACAGCCCTTTTGTATCGGTTGAAAACAAGGATATTGCCGACAAGCTTATTGCAGACGGCTATTTTGAACTTGTCGAAACCGCAGAAAAGCCTATTGAATATAAGGACCTGCCGCTTGACGAGTTAAAGTCTATTGCCGCCGAGCGTGGCATTGATATAACATCGTTAAAGAAAAAGGCGGATATTGTAAAAGCGATAACCGACCTTGAAGCTGACAACGCAGAATGCGAGGCTGATTACGGTGAGTGTGACGTGGATAACAGCTGATGAGCTGAGGAGCTACACAAACTATCCGTCAGTAAAAAGTAGGAGCGATAATCAGCTTGCCATAGATATAAAGCGAGCTATGGCGGCAATCACGAACTACACGCATAACAATTTTGCTGACGGTGAGATACCCGAAAATGTGAAAACGGCTTGCTTACTGCTTGCGGAAGCTTACGCTTATAACGCAATGGCAACAAGCAAAGAAATGAAGTCGGAAACATTCGACGATTATTCGTACACGGCCAATGACACGCTTGTAAGCATATCTGACTTAAATCTGGCTCCTTTGCTTGATGAGTATGTGATATCAGTACAGAGCGGAAAGGTCGTTATGAATTTAAGAAAGCTGTAAAAGGAGGCGGTACAATGAGTTTAGACGCTTTGCTAAATCACAAATGCAACATCTATCACTTGAAGGCTGTAGAAAAGCAGGTAGGCTATGGATTGCCTGCTACAAAAGAGTTTAACTACTCCGATGAGCCTGACTGCGCAGATGTTAAATGCCATTTTTGTACCGCCAATACAGGCTTGAGCCTTCAAACTGCCCCTGCGTATAACGCCGTATCCGCTTCTGTAAAGCTGGTGCTTCCTGCATCTACAGATGTCCGTATCAATGACAAAATTGTTGATACGGAAACCGGATACGAATACACCGCCGAAGTGCCGAGAAATATCCGTAATCATCATATTTTTGTTATGTTGACTCGCAGAGAGGAACAGAAAAAGATATGAACAAGAAGTATGTAAGCTTTGATTACTCGCAGATAGAAGATTATCTGCACAAATTTGAAGAGCTGCGTCCCCTTGTCGAGCAGGTTATAAACAACGTGCTGAATGAATGGGGAATAATCTTTTTGAACAAAGTTACGGATAACATCATAGAGTGCAAGTCTGTAGTAACATCAAACATGATCGCAAGCTTTACGTTTGGTGATACCAACAGTATATGGGAAGTCGATAAGAACTCGATTACTGTAGGTAGCAAGGTCAGGTACGCTTACCTTGTCGAAAACGGACATTGGAACATGGGGGAAGATGTTACTCACAGGTTTGTTCCAGGCTACTGGAAAAGCGGCGATACGGGTGATAAGTTTGTCTATGATCCGACCGCTAAGGGCGGAATGATGCTGAAACGGAAGTATATTGAAGGCAAAAAATTTTTTGCTAAAGCTCTTCTGGAAATGGAAGGGCAGATAGGCGAGATATTTGACAGCTACATGGCGGAGCTGTTGGATATATTCTGACAATGTGTGTGAGGTGGAAGAATGATTATTACAAGCGAAACGGCAAGTATTGCAAAATTCATCATCGAGAACGCCGTGGAGGGTACAGTGCCGTATTATGAAGAAATGCGAGAGAATTTTGCTGTTCCGTCTGTTTTCTTCCCCTCGCCCGTTGTTTCTTCAAGCGAACACACCGTTTCCTCGTATTCGTTTATATACAGCTGGAGCGTGGTTGTGTTTGCGACTAATGATGATTTAGCGTATGAAAACGCTATAAGGATTGCAAAAGCAATTCGTGACAATGCTATGCTGATCCCTGTCGTTGACTCTGACGGTCAGCCGACAGATGATTATATACGCATAACAAAATGCGAAATAAACGCAAATGATAGTTGTGCCAAAAGCATAGACATCGGCTGGCGAAGCACTGAATTTTACAGAGATGTAAGAGAGGTTAAGCCTACAGCTGATGATGTGATGTGCTCTATCTCAAGAAAGGAGAATACATGAGCAAAAACACTAATGCAACAACAGCAAAGAGCGAAAAAACGGAGCTTGTTTTTACTGTAAAACAGCTTCGTCAGCACGCTTTAAAGCTGTTCGGAGTAACTGTCAGCACATTTGACGGTGCTGTTTACGGGCTTGCAGAAGACGCAAAGTTTACCGTAAACGAAATGGCAGAAAAAATAAGACAGTGGCAGTCAAAGGAGGTAAAGTAACAAATGGCAGGTGGAAGATTTGACAAGCGTACCGGTAAGACACGCCCCGGCACCTATATCAACTTTGAGAGCTCGGTAACAGAACTGATACAGTCGTCTGACAGAGGTGTTGTGGTACTGCCTCTTATTGGTCATGATTACGGACCTGAAGGCGAGTTTATCACCATTGACAACGGCTCTCCCGATGAGCATTACAACAAACTCGGTTACAGCGTTTATGACGCAGGCAATCAGTTTATGCTTATGATAAGAGAGGCGTTAAAGCTTGCAAAAAGCGTAATCGTATATATGCCCAAAACGGGTACTAAGGCAACAGGTACAGGCGGTGGCCTGACCGGTACAGCTAGGTACGGCGGTACACGAGGCAATCAGTTTTCTTTCTCTGTTGCTTCAAACGCCGCAAGCGGCTGGGACGTAAATGTTTATATCGCAGGAACGGTTGTTGAGGAGTTTGTCGGCATCACAAACGCCGCACAGCTGACAAGCGAATACATTGATTTCGTTGCTTCGTCCGACATAGAAGCTGTGGCAGGCGTTGCACTTGAAGATGCAACAGCTTCAGAAGCATCAAACAGCGATATAACAGCTTTCCTCGATAAGCTCGAAAGCATAACGTTTAATACACTTGCGTTTCCTTCGACGGAACAGTCATTACAGACGGCTTGTAAGTCAAAAATCGTTTATATGCGTGAGAATATGGGACGTTGTGTAAACGCCGTTCTGCCTAATTTTGCGGGCAACTACGAGGGCATTATCAACGTTACCAACTCCGTAATACTGAGCGATGCAACGCTTACAGTTCCACAGGTAACAGCATGGGTAGCGGCGGCTTATGCTTCGGCAACTGAAACGCAGTCAAACACCTATCTGAAATATGATGGTGCAGTTGCCGTAAACGGCTTAAAGACACACGAAGAAAGCATTACCGCTATCAATAGCGGCGAATTTTTCTTTACGAACCTTGAAGACGGCTCGGTTGCGGTTGAGTACGACATCAACAGCCTTATTTCGTTCGGCGACGGTAAAGACTCAAGCTACAGAAAAAACCGTGTAATCCGTGTCCTTGACGCAATCGCAAAGTCTATTCAGGATAATTTCCCACCTAACAAGTTTGACAACGACGAGGACGGCTGGAACATCATGGAGGGCATAGGCGTTTCGCTGCTCAAGGAATACGAGGAAGAAGGGGCTATAAAGAATGTCGACACCGAAGCGGACTTTCTTGTTGATAAGGTGCGTTCTTCCGGTGATTCAACGTATTTCGATGTAGCAATCACTCCCGTAGATAGCGCAGAAAAACTGTATTTCTCGGTAACCACAAGATAAGGAGGCAACAGAAATGCGTAACGATATATCAATCAGAAACGGCAAGATAATGCTTGACGGTTACACAGTCTATGATGGTGTAAACTGCACTATCACGGCTACTCCCGAAGTGCAGACAAGCAAGTGTATCGGCGACAAGGGAGAAAGCTCTCGCTGGATGGATGTAAAGTATACCGGCACTATCACACGTCGCAGAGCTACAACATGGTTAAGAGATAAGCTTAACGCTTATCTCAAAACAGGCAAAACACCTGTGTTTACCATTCAGGGCACGATGAATGATAAGGCTTCGGACTACTACAAGAAGAACAAATCAATAACTACAACAGCTACAGGCTGTGTAATAACAAGCGACATTAAGCTTCTGGAGCTTGATGTTACAGGTAACTTCCTTGAGGATCAGATCAACTTTAACGCATACAGCGTTGTAACGAAGTAAATAAAAACAACTCGGAGCGAGCTATAAAAAGCCGCTCCGAAGTTTTATTATAAGGAGAAAACAGTATGAAAAAGAATTTATCCTATTTTATGAAGAAAAACAGAGAGCCCGAAATCGTTTCTGTGTTAGGTCCTGAAAGCTTTGTAGACGAAAACGGCGCTCGAATCATGTTCCAGATAAAGAAGTTAAGCACAGCCGATATCCGCAAGATCAACAACGGGTATAAGGATAAGCGTGTTGCTTACGGCAAGAACGGCAGACCTTATGCAGAAAACGGCGAGGTGCTTTTTGTTGTTGACAATGACAGAGAAAAAGCTCTTTCACATATAATCGCAGAGGCTCTTGTATATCCCGATCTTAAAGATGAAGAACTGATGAAAAGCTATGACTGCTTTGATTTTGCCGATATGCCTTCGCTGGTATTTGATGACATCAACGATTATAACTATGTCGCAGAAGCAGTCATGAAAGTGTGTGGCATGACATCAGCGGAGAGCGAAGACGAGGAGATTGAAGAAGCAAAAAACTAATTGACAGCAAGGGGCTTGAGTATTGGGCTCATGTTCTTTGGCAACGTCATCATCTTCGCATGGAAGAGTTTAACGATATGCCAAGAGAAACACAGCTGTTTTATATAGCGTCAGAGCTGTATGAAGCAGAAAAGCCCTGCGTTCCCCCTGCTGTTAGATTGTGAGGTGAGACATACGGCGGAGAAATTACAAGCAAAGTTTTCGCTGATAGACGACTTCTCGAAAAAGCTTGATGTAATCACAAAAGCCGGAGATGCGTGTGTCAGAAAGTTTGATACTATCGCCACTTCTGCCGACAAGGCAATGAATAAAGTGGCAACCGGATTAAACAAAGCATCCGATAAGATGTCTCAGACAGTTTCAAGCGCCGCTGATATGTCGGCGGCTACGGATAATGTTACAGATAGCATAGGGCAGACAGCGGAAGCTTCCGACGTACTTGCGAAGAAACTTGATGAACTGATAGAATTACAAAAGCAAAATTCGGAATCATCGGCAGTATTGCAGTCCGACTATGATAGCTTGAAAGAAAAGTTGGAACAGGCGGAAAAAACAATCGATGAGCTTTCTGAAAAAATAAAAAAGCTTACCGAAGAAAGCGAGAAAGCTCCAAAAGGATTTGAAGCTTTAGGAAATGTAATTCAGGCACTCGGACTTGCAAAAGTCGCACAGGAAATAAGTGCGGCTCTTTTTGCTTGCTCGCAGAGTGCGGCGGAATTTGAAACGTCCGTTGCAAAAGTGTCTACGCTTGTGGATACCAACAAAGTGTCAATGCGTAGCATGAGAGATGAGCTTTTACAGCTTTCGGGTGACACCGGAAAGAGCGTAAACGACCTTTCGGACGCCACATATCAGGCAATTTCTGCAAGCGTGGAAGTCGGAAATGCGATTGCTACAGTTGACAAAGCAAACAAACTGGCTGTAGGCGGTTTTACGTCGAGTGCTACGGCGGTTGACGTGCTCACGACGGCTCTTAACGCTTACAACCTATCTGCCGATCAGACCGAGTATATTTCGGACATTCTTGTTACTACACAGAATTTAGGTAAGACAACCGTTGACGAGCTGGCAAGTTCGGTAGGTAAGACTATACCACTTGCGGCGGCATATAACGTCGAAATGGATAATCTGTCCACTGCGTATGCCCAGCTGACTAAAAACGGTATTGCTACAGCCGAAGCAGGCACATACATCAAGTCAATGCTTAATGAGTTGGGCGACAGTTCGAGCAATGTTGCCAAGGTGCTGAAAGATGAAACCGGAAGAACATTCGCTGAGCTTTCGAGCGAAGGCAAATCAATAGGTGATGTGCTTGACGTTCTCGTAGATAGCGTAAACGGCAATCTCACAAAATTCAACGAATTGTGGGGTTCGGTAGAAGCGGGAACAGGCGCATTGTCACTTGCAAAGGCAGGTAGTGACGCATATAACGACACTCTTATGGCAATGAAAGACAGTGCAGGAGCTACCGAACTGGCATATAGCAAGATGATGGATACGACAGAAGCCGCATCACAGAAATTCAGCAACAGCGCTCAGAACGTTGCAATAGCGATAGGCGATGATCTCAATCCTTGCCTTGAGGCTATGTATAATGCAGGTTCTAATGTGCTAAATATATTTGCTTCGTGGATAGATCAATGCCCGGCACTGAGTGGCGCTATAGCAGGACTTGCTGTTGCAATAGGTGCTATGGGACTTGCAGGTGCTATCGCAGGAATAGTAAAACTTGTTCCTAAAATTGCCGAAATGCTTTCGTTAAGCCCTAAAATAATGATTATTGTTGCGGCAATTGCAGGTGCTGTGGCTGTAATAACGGCGCTGACTGTTGCTCTTTCTAACACAAACAAAGAGTATGAATCGTGGACTGCTTCCACGAAAGTCAATTATGACGAATTACAGAAAGCAAACGCCGAATACAAGAATGCTTGTGAGGAATTTGGTGCAACTTCTGCCGAAGCAAGCACTCTGAAAAATAAGGTTGACAGCCTTACTGAGTCATTTGAGAATAACAAGATGACCATAGAGGAGCTTTATGATAGGTTTGATAAGCATATCGAATTGTCACAACAGATAACATCAAGTTATCAAGACAATAACTTTGAAATCGAAAACCAGTACGAAACCGCAGGGAATCTTGTTAATAAGCTCGAGGAATTAGCAACCAGCTCTGAAAAAACGGCGGCAAGCCAGGAACAAATGAAACAGATAATATCTACTCTTAACGGAATGTATCCTGAGCTTGGCTTAAACGTTGAAAGTGTAACTGACAATATAGACGCTTTGGGCGATAAGATAATGGAAACGGCCGAAAAGACCTATAAAAAGCGAAAGGTTGAAAACGCTCAAAATAGTATAGCTGATCTTATGGGTCAAGAGGAAACGCTTCGAAGGGATATTGAAATAGCAGAAGCCAATATGCTTGCTGCAGGTAAGAAATATTCTCAGCAGAATATATTTGAAGGAGCTGCCACTACATTGCTCAACTCGGGAGCAACCAAAGAATATAATGACGCTAAAGCTAAATGGGAAGCTCTACACGATCAGCTTACTGCAAATATACAGGCTCAGGAAGATGCAAAGCAGGCTATCGAAGACTATGCAAAAGAGGCAGAGGAAGCCGCAAACGCTGCATTAAGCTACGGAGAAGCTTGCGAGCGTGCTGTTGACGGTAGCAAGGATGCGATACAGGAACTGTGCGACAAATACGACGAAGCATATGACGCAGCAAGAAAAAGCATCGACAGCCAGATAGGGCTTTTTGACACAATGGCTACGGAGTCAAAAATTAAAGTTGAAGATATGTTTGACGCTTTTACGAGCCAGTATGAGTATCTTACCACATACTCAGAAAACTTAAAGAAAGCGGCTTCACTTGGGCTTGACGATGACCTAATAGCAAAGCTTTCGGATGGCAGTGCGGAAAGTGCCGGCTATCTGAATGAAATTGTAACGCAGGCTGAAAACCTTGACAGCGACGGTGCAAAGAAATTTGTAAGCGAATTTAATGACGCTTTCAAGAAGACAGAACAGGCTAAAGACACGTTCTCACATACTGTAGCAGGCATGCAGACCGACTTTGATAAGGAAGTAGACAAGGTTAAAGAAAGCCTTGAAAATGCCGTAAACGACATGAATATGAGCGACGAATCGAGAAAAGCGGCACTGGAAACAATGGACGCTTATATCGAAGCGATAAAGAGCAAACAGGCTGAAGCTGTTTCGGCTTCTGAAGCCGTTGCCTATGCTACGGCAAATATCCTTAACGGCAAATCTCAGTATGCGACAGGCTACGTCCCCGGAATGCCGTCAGACGTCTATGAGAAAATTCAGCATAATGCGAACGGTACCGATAATGCCGCAAATGCGTTTATAGCAGGCGAGGAAGGACCGGAGCTTGTTGTCGGAGCAGGCGGTTCTAAGGTATTTACAGCTGATGAAACACAGTCGATATTCAGAAATGCGGCGGCAGCTTTAGGTGCTGCACAGTCTTCAGCTCTTCCGTATGCTTCGCAGGAGCGTAAAATCGTTATTGATTTTGGCGGTAAAGGCTCGATTAAGGTTGACGGAAACGCAAATGTCGATGATATTGTAGCGGTGATGTACGAATACGCAAAACCTATACTTGTTTCTCTGCTGGAAGAAGAAATGGTAGAGGAAGGAGAAGAAAGCCATGAGTTCTAAGTATTCAATGCACTTGTCATTCAACGGCTCTAAGGAAAAAATTACGTTGCCGGTCCTGCCGTCTGAGTTTTCAGTGAAATATTCAAGCAAGCTTCAGACTATGGACATTGTTCAGCTTGGCGAGGTTGTAACCTCGTCAACTGAAAGTGCGGCAACGATAAGTTTTTCTTCTTTCTTTCCTGTTACAGCCTTTCCGGGCATAAAAGTAAAGAATACTCCTCGCTCTCTTGTCAATAAAATACGCAAGTGGAAAGCGAGCAATAAACCTGTCAGACTGGTGGTGTCCGGCTGTGGAATAAATATGTACTGCATGATTGACTCCTTTACCGTAACGGAAAAAGGCGGAGATGTCGGTACAATATATTACTCCTTAGCACTGAAAGAATACAAGGAAATCAAAGTGCGTAAGCTGAAAACCAAAATTACAATAAACGCACAGACTGTCGCTGTAGGAACGAAAACTAATCGTGTCGATAACACTGTCGGCAGTGCGACTTATGTGGTAAAAGATAATGATAGCTTATACAGTATCGCATACTATCAGCTTGGGGACGGACAGCGATATAAAGAACTGTACGAGTACAACAAGTCAACGATAGATGCCGCAAACAAAAGCGAAAAGGGCTCTAAATATACCATACACACAGGGCAGGTATTAGCAATACCATAAGGAGAAGCGCACATGAAACTATATTTCGTAAACCATGACAGCGAAGTCTTTGACGCTACAGAAGCTACCTCGAGCGTTAAGTGGTCGGGAAAAAACGAAAGTGCGAGCCGATCTGTTACAGTTACAATGCTGAATGATCGTACAAGAAATGCCAATTTTAAGCTGTTGCCTGAAGAAGGTTGGCATTGCATACTGTACGACGAAAAAGAAATTTTCCAGGGTATCATAACGAAAATATCAGAAAGCCGTGGCAACTCTATGACCGTCACGGCTTATGATTTGGGTATTTACCTGTCAAACAATAAAGATACGTTTGTTTATGAGGGATATACTCTGTCGGAAATTTTTATCGATGTATGCAGTCGCTACGGTGTCCCGTATGATAGCGTATGCTCCTCATCGGCGTGTATAGAGTCTATCGTCAAGAAGAACTCTACGGCTTACGACGTGCTTACAACGGCAATGGAAGAAGAGTATAAGGCTACGGGCATTAAGCACTCCATTGTAGCAAGTAAGGGCAAATTAAGCCTTATTGAGCGCAAGGAGCATCTTATCGAGTGGATGATAGAAAGCGGTCGCAACATATCGGCGTATACATATACTCGCAGTATCGAGAAGATAAAGACACGAGTTAAGCTGTACTCTAAGGATAATGTGGCAGTGGCAGAGGAAGCAAATACCGCACTTGAGGCAAAAATAGGCGTGTTCCAGGACAGCCAAAGCACAAACGACGATGCAAGCGAAGGTGAAATATACGAGTTGGCCAAGTCTTTGCTTGACGAACAGGGGAAACCGTCTGTCAGCTTGTCGGTCACTGCTGACGGCAAATCCGAGCTTATCTCGGGACGGTGCGTATATTGCGTACTGAAGCCGCTTGATATTGCCGCATCATACTATATCGACAGCGACACACACACATTCAGCGGTGGCAGACATCAAATGTCTTTGACACTGACACTTGTGCAGGGCAATGTGCTGTCAGCTGGCAGTAACAGCGCTAGCACAGTCAATGCGCAGATTGGTGATATAGTGTGGTTTAACGGAGGACGGCATTATTACACAGCTAATAGCGACGAGCCTACAGGTCCGTTGCTTACTGCCGGTCCTGCGAAAGTACAGAATATTTGTGCAGGGGCAAAACACCCGTATGCGCTTGTTCACACGGACAATCAAAGCATGGTTTACGGCTGGGTTGATATAGGAACGTTTGAGAAGAAAGGATAAAAAGTGAGTTCTTTGAAAGGCTTGATTCAAGCGATGAACAGCAACGGAAAAACCGAGATCCTTGTTGCAGATGTCTTGAAAATGTCACCCATTACTTTTCAGGCACGGTCAGATAAACAGTTGCTGATAACCGAGCGCAGCGTAATTGTGCCGGAGCGTGTAAAAAAAGAACTGTCGGTAGGTAATAGTGTTTATCTGCTTATAGCAGGCAATGTAATCTATTGCCTTGACAAGAAAGCGAGTGACAAGTAATGCTGAATGTACCGATAAACGTCACTGTCGATACGGAAGTCAACGAACCGAGCAAGACGTATGCGCTTGACTATGACACATATTCGGTTGGTAGTGACAAAATAGACGGCATAGAAGCCGTAAAACAGGCGATAAGCAAGGCACTGTCAACACCACGCTTTAAGTGTCGTGTCTATGATAATCAGTACGGCTCCGAAATACGAGAAGCTATAACAGAAGAAGACGCTTCGGACGAGTATATCGCCGATAATATGGCGTTTCTGATAGAGGATACCCTGAAGGTTGACGACAGAGTGTTGAGTGTTTCCGATGTATCTGTAGAGCACGTTGATGACATGCTGTATGTATCATTTTCTGTGAGTACAATATTCGGAGATACCACAATTGAGGAGGAGATATAAATGTTCAGCGACAAGACGTATGACAAACTACTTGACGAGGCGTTATCAAACGCCCCCGATGATGTAGACACACGGCAAGGAAGCATATACTATGATGCAATTGCAGGACAGTGCCAGATAATAGCCCGTATGTATGAGGAAATGTCAGCACTGAGCGAGTATCTTTCGCTTGATAGGTGCTACGGTGAAGTGCTCGACAGCAAAGCGTACGAGCACGGAATATCAAGAATAGGAGCAACAAAGAGCGAATATTTGCTTGAATACACTGGAACGGCACCTGCTGTAGGCAGTCGTTTTTTTGATAACAGCGTTTTCTTTGAGGTCGTCAAAAGCGGCGACAACCTTGTGCTTCGTGCGGAAGAAGCTGGAAGCTTAGATGATAGAGTTAACGTTGGTGATATTGTCGTGCCTGTAAACACGATAGTCGGTCTGTCAAGTGCAACCATCGGCGATGTGGTAACCGACGGCGTTGACGAAGAAAGCGATGATAATTTGCGTCAGCGACTTGTAGAAAAAATCACAACGCCGTCGCAGAACGGCAATAAGAGGCAGTTTAAGACGTGGTGTGAAGCAATTTCGGGCGTAGGCCATGCCCGAATATTGCCACTTGAGAACGGTCCGAATACCGTTGTAGCTGTGCTGATTGGCGCAGACGGTCGAGGTGCTGAACAGAGTACGGTTGACGAAGTGCAAAAGCAGATAGACCCGCTGGACAAGCAGGGACTTGGTGAAGGTCTTGCGAACATAGGCTGTGTATTTACGGCGAAAGCCGCAACAGAAAAATCTATCGCTGTAAATGTTTCTGTGGCTCTTGCAAAAGAAAAGTCTATGCAGGTAGCAAAGACCGAAATTGAAGAAAAGCTTATCGCATATTTCAAGGATCTTGCACTTGACAACAAAAGCGACACCGCTATTGTTAGGCTGACTAGCATAGGAAATATTCTGCTTAACTGCGATTCAATAATAGACTACAGCAATCTTACTCTCGATGACGGATCGTCGAACGTCACAATTTCCGTAAATAGCGTCCCGATACTTGGTACGCTTACAGTGTCGGCAATGGAATAAGGAGGGCTTAAATGAGTGTTATTTTTCCTAAGCCGCTTGACACTTGCTACGAAGAACTACGCCGTATGTACCCTGTTTTTATGCTCAAATTCAAGGAAATTGATGCACTGCTAAAAACCGAGGGAAAGCAGTTGGACGAGCTCGACGCAGCTATAAGCAAGATTGTTGATAATCAGCACATAGCTACAGCCGATAGCAATGCGCTGACGGAACTTGAAAAGCTTTTGCTAGGCTACACAAATGAAACGCTTGAAATGAACGAGCGCAGAACCGTATTAACTGCACTGATTATCGGAGATGCTAAATGCTCGGCTTCAACGCTTGAGCGATATATCATGAAAGTTTTTGGTGCTTCGGCAGAAATACGATTGCGGCAGGCAGAGGGGTATAAGTATCTCGAGTGTAAGATCGACATGGATCAGAACGCACGACTTGCAAAGCTACTGGATGTACGGCAGATTATCTCTGACAAGCTTCCGGCACATCTAAGTCTACAGCTGTTGTATGTGTCGAGCGTAACGTATGATCTTTATACAGGCATAAAACCGCTGTACAGTCATCATAAAACGGAGGTAAGTATTAGTGGAATGGAATAATTACTGTGTCACAAATGCAGGCGTAGCGGTGCTTAAAAAAGCTATAGGCGGTAAAAAGGTTACGATTACCGCCGCAAAAAGCGGCACTGACACGGTACCCGAAAGCGAGCTGAAGGAGCAGAGTGTGCTTTCGGGTACCATGCGAAATGTGACTATAGCAAATGCAACAAGTCAGCCTGAAGGCTACAGAGTGACTTTGAGAGTTACAAACACAGGCGTCAAATCGTCGTATATCTTTAAACAGTTGGGATTATTTGCAACGGCCGAAGACGAATCAGAAGTCCTTTTTGCAATTTTACAGTCAGAGAACGGCGAGACAGTTCCCGACGAAAGCGAGCTGTACACATATGATGTGTCATTGATTATCGCTATCAGTGACACATCGAATATCACTGTAAATGTTGATAAAACAAGCTACGTTACCGAAGAAGAACTTGACGGGCATAAGACAGACAAAACAAATCCTCACGGCGTAACAAAAGCGCAGGTGGGGCTTGGCAACGTCCCGAACGTTAGCACAAACGACCAGACACCGACATATACAGTTCCTGCATCAAATGCAGGACTTGTAAGCGGCGAAAAGCTCGGAACGGCGTTCGGAAAAATTGCAAGAGCTGTAGCTTCGCTTATTGCACATATTGCCAACAAATCAAACCCTCACAGTGTAACAAAAGCGCAGGTGGGGCTTGCCAATGCGGATAATACATCAGACGTGAATAAGCCTATATCTTCGGCAACACAGAATGCGCTTAACGGAAAATCAGACAAGGCACATAAGCATAAGACAGCTGATATATCAGATATGCCATCAGCCCTACCGGCTGATGGCGGTAACGCCGACACTGTGGACGGTAAACACGCAAACGAATTTTACCCCGCACAAAAAGGGGTTGTTTTGGGTGGAGATTATAACTCGTTGATGACAAACGGTATTTATGAGTTACTCGGAACTAGCGATCAACCGACGCAAAACGCACCTAACGGAAACAACTCTAATAATGATTGCTATGTTCAAGTGTTTGCACATAGTGCAAATTATATAACACAGATAGCAACATCGGGCAGACGTGACAAGACACAGTACATCAGGTCGCTGAGTAACGGAGTGTGGGACAGCTGGGAACAAATAAAGTCCGGTGATGCAGATACGGTAGACGGCAAGCACGCAAGCGATTTCGCTGCGAGCAATCACACGCATACGGCGGCAGATATAGGAGCGGCGGCGAGTGGCCACACGCATACAAAGTCGCAGATAACCGATTTCCCTGCAAGCCTGCCTGCAAACGGTGGTAACTCTGCTACTGTAAACGGTCATACTGTAGCATCTGATGTTCCGGCAAATGCAAAATTTACGGATACGCAGTATTCGCCGTTTGCAAAATCGGGAACAGGGGCAAAAGCAGGGCTTGTTCCTGCACCGTCCACGACAGCAGGAACATCAAAGTATCTTTGTGAAAACGGCACATGGGCGGTACCGCCTGACACTAAGTATAGTGTTGCAACAACTACATCAGCCGGATTGCTTTCCGCTTCTGACAAATCAAAGCTTGACGGCATAGAAGCCGGAGCTGATAAATACAAGCTTCCCGTTGCAAGTGAAACCCTCGGTGGCGTAAAAACAGGTCCGTCTGTAATAGTAAACAGCGATGGCACAATGTCAATCGTAAAGGACTCCCATTACCACTCTGCGCTTGAAGCGATTGACATTACGGGAAAAACGATTGACCTTAACACACTGAATTTAAGCGATGCACCCGGACAGATCAAGCACTACGTTGAAAAGACGTCAGGCGGATCGGCGAACATTACAAATGCACCGCAGGCAGGAATGTTCCTTATGATAGCAAAAAACATAAGATGGGCTTCAAGTGCGGACTTTATTACCGAGCAGGTCTTTGTTTCAGTCACAACGAAAAAAGAGTACAGCAGATGGTGCACAAGCGGGACATGGAGTGCGTGGGTAGAACGCAACTACACTAACACATGGCGAGGAATACAGAACAACCTGACATCTGACAGTGCAACAGATAGCTTATCAGCTGCACAGGGCAAAGCGCTTAAAGCACTTGTGGACAGTAAAGCTTCAAGTGGACATACTCACAGTTATGCTGGCAGTTCATCGGTAGGCGGTGCGGCGACGAGTGCTGACAAAATCAATACCGATGCAGGAAGTGCTACACAGCCGGTATATATCAAGGATGGCGTCCCCAAGGCGACCACATACACCCTCGCAAAGTCCGTACCTGTATCGGCCGTGTTTACTGATACATGGAAAGCGTTGGTTGGTTCATCAACAAGTGCCGCAGGAACAGCGGGGTACGCTCCTGCACCTGCAAAAGGTGCGTCAAATCGCTATTTACGATGTGACGGAGCGTGGGTTGTACCGCCGAACACGGTAAATACTGTAGTGATTAAACAGGGGTCTGCTTTACAAACTGCAATAGATATTTCATCCAGAAAACAGGCATATATCGAGTTTTATAAGGTATCGAATACAACTAGCGGTGCTTCCGAAAGTTTTTCTTACCCATTTGTGATAACTGACACTACTCCGGCAACGGCAGTTGCTCATAAAGCGATATATGGTTCAACAGACATTGCTATCGTATATTCATTAACAACAGACGGAAAAATTACATTCGCAGGAAATGGCGGTTGGGGATACAAAATACTGCTATTTGATTAATAATAGGAGGCAAACATGATTATTTTTGAAGACGGAAGCTGGCTTTGCGGGGAAGATGAAACAACAATCCCTGACGGAGCTATGATTATAGGTGATGATACTCGACTTGCAGATGAAATAATGCGGTATCCAAAGGTCAGACTGATATCGCCAACTAATGACTTTGGCGACATTGACGGCATACAGGTAGTTCCAATAGAGGACAGGCACAGTGTGATACTTGCTGAGCTTGACCACCTGGATTTACAGGCAGTAAGACCGTTAAGAGCCATTGCGGCGGGTACAGCGACAGAAACAGACAGACAAAAATTGACGGAAATCGAAGAACAGGTAGCACAGCTCCGGCAGGAGCTTGCAAATATAACAGCTGAGTGATCAGCGGAAAGGAAAAGCAATGGAAAAGATAAATGCTATTTTTGGCGGAGTAGTAGCCGCAATCGGTGGCGTGATAGGCTGGATATGGGGCGACTTTACTCCCCTGCTTGCCGCTTTAATCGTGTGCATGGTGCTTGACTACATATCGGGTGTTGCGTGTGCGGTAGTCAGAAAAGATGTATCGAGCGAAATCGGGTTCAAGGGTATCGTCAAAAAAATCCTGATTTTAATGCTCGTCGGCGTTGCACACGTTTTAGACGCTTATGTGCTTAACTCGACTCCCGTACTACAGTCGGCGGTTATGATGTTCTTTGTCGCAAACGAAGGCATATCGCTCGTGGAGAACGCCGCAGGGTTAGGCATACCAATACCAAAGAAAATGCTGGAAGTGTTAAAACAGCTGAAGCTCAAGAGTGACAGCACTGAAAAAGACGAAAGTGAGGACGAATAATATGTTAAAAGTTAAGGGAATTGACGTCAGCAGAGCGCAGGAACAGTTTGACTTTGATGCTGCTGTTAAGGCAGGCGTGAAATTTGTTATTATCCGTGCCGGCATACGCACGGATGAGGATACATATTTCAGACGCAATCTGTCCGAGTGCCAGAAGCGCAACATGCCTTATGGACTGTACTGGTACTTTGAAGCAACATCTGACGATGCTTTTAAGGCGGAACTTGCCGCTTGCAAAAAATCTGTAAAAGGCTTAAAGCCGTCATATCCTGTGTTCTTTGACATGGAGGAGCAGAAGCAGATAGACAATTTAACAACCGCACAGCGTACAGATATGGCACTCAAATTCTGTGCTGAAATGACTGCTATCGGTCTGCCGTCGGGTATATATGCTAATCCGTCGTGGATGCTCAACTATTACGACAGTGACCGTCTGGATGGTATAGATATATGGCTTGCAAACTGGACGCATGATCCCGAAATACCTAGTCAATTTGATTTTGGCCAGCTGATATGGCAGTGGGGCGTTGAAAACATCGGCGGCAAAGACGTCGACTCTGATATATGCTTTATTGCCTATCCTGCAAAGACTGACTACTGGTACAAGACGCACAGCGGCACAGATACCCCCGCAAAGCCGTCAGAACCTGTTAAGCCTGATACTACGCCTATTGTAAAGACATACAAGGCAGGTGACGTGGTACAGCTGTCAAATACCGCACTGTATGGCTCGTCAACCACATCACAGCCCGCAAATCATCTGACAGGCACATACTACATACATACCGCAGATGATACGGTAAACGGCAGGATTCGCATCACCACGCCGAAAGGCTGTAGTGCGGTGACAGGCTGGGTAAAAGTTGATGATATAGGCGGTAAGACTGCCGACAAGCCTACAGCAGAAATCCGCAAGGGTGATCGTGTGCAGATAAAAGACGGTGCGACGTGGTATGGCGGAACAGCACTGTTAAAGGACTGGCTACTCGAAAAGACTTGGATAGTCACCGAAGTAGTCGGCGACAGAGCAGTGCTCGGTAAGGATACTACAGGCGTCTTTGATATACAGTCGCCTATAAATGTAAAATACCTTAAAAAGTAATTTTAAGCCCCGACGAAGATATATTTTTGTCTTCGTCGGGGCTTTTTTCTTTTTTATAAAAAAATTAAAAAATTTTTCAAAAAACGCTTGACATTTGTAGCTACAAATGTTATAATAATGACAGTGGAAATAGAAAGCCACTAATAACGGGGCAGAACGAGAAAGGAGGTTAATATGGACGAAATGAACGATACCGTAAGACTTATGATAAAAGCGATAATCCAGATAATCAAAGACAGTAAAGACAAAGACGATGCACTTAAAAAAATAGAAGCTCTGCTCAAGTAAGCAAAGCTCCTACATCGGAAAACTAAGACTGGCGGTTCTGCCACCGCCTATCTTATGTTTATATTATCACGTTTTGCTCCGTATGTCAATAAAGGGCGTGGTAAATATCGAAAAAAGGCAGAAAAAAATGGGTAGACCTACAGATGCACCAAAGGTTCATGTGGCACGATTGCGCTTGTCTGACAGCGAAAAAGACAAGCTTGACGAATGCTGCGCTTTATCCGGCATGACAATTACAGAAGTGCTTAAACTTGGTATAGAAAAAGTTTATGAAGATTTACCCAAAACATGAAAACGATAATGCTCTCCGATTGAATCAGTGTAGGTATTCGCTCGAAGAGCATTATCATTATAATTTAAAAATGTAATGAGTAAAATCAGCCCCGATTTTAAACAAATCGGGGCTTTAATTATTTCGCTTTATGTTCTGTAGGGATTATGTCATCATCCGAGCCGCCTATGAACATCGGTGCAACCCACTTTAAAATCACCTTACGGGAGTTATCTTTTTCGCTACCTATCCAGTAGTGGTGATAATGACCTCGACGTGTGTGAGGCCGTTTAGGTGTGTGATTTCCGATGCGGTCAGCCTGAGAAATATCGTCATCATCATAGCAGGCAGGAGCCCCAATCTGAGCTTCATTGTGTTTTCTGATGATGTTTCCGATGCGGTATCCGACATCCCATGTTCTTGGCTGACTAAAGTCCCTGGTAACTTTTTTACCACGATAATACTTCTTGTTTCTGCACTGTGCTTCTTTATTTTCGGCGCATAAGTATAAAATCAACTGTAAATATTTTGCGGCAAGGTCACTTTGATATTTAACAAGTTCTTGGTCTATAATGTAACTGGGGGCGTTGCGTTTGATTTCGGCAAAGGCTTCTTTTATGCCGTCAAGCACCGAACCGTCCTTGACAAGATGCACGGCTATACTTTCCGTAAAGCCTTCTTTTATGGCTGATAATATGCGTAGCTCAAAATTGTATGTGCGCATATCTTGCTCAATCCACGCAAAAAAGCCGTTTTTTTCTTCGTATTGTATCCATACGCAGTGGTATGGAATAGAAAAAAGCACTTCAATTGGAATTTCAAGTTCGCTGTCAGCTTGTGACATTAGCATATCGGCGAGGTCTTTATCAAAATTATATATTTCCTTGTGTTTTTTCCACGAATACAGAGCGGCACACACAGAAGGGAAAAGCCCACCTGCGCCGATTTTCCTGCCAATTGACAGAGTTGCAGAAATAGGCATAAGGCAAATATCGTGCCAATCCCTCAATTCAACGCCTTTTCCTTTGCGAACATAATCGCAAAGGGGGAATGCATCAGGATATTCTTGCTCGAAATCGTGAAGTAATTTCAGCGGTAACGGCTCGTTTTTTGATATTTTTTCCATTTTTTCTCCTTATTTAAACGCCGACCATATCGTCGATGATTGCTTTAATGGTTTTGCCGCTTTGGCTCTGTATCTGCTGTAATTTTCGCATAGCACTCGCAGAAACAGTCAGAGTAGCGTCAGCACCGCTGTCAGCATTGCCGAAGATAGCTTCGTACTCGCCGCCGTCTAAGTGATCTTCCGCCCACTTCTTAGCCTGCTCATAAGTCATCGGTATGATTTTTTCTCCGTGTGTCCAGCCGTCAGGCTCACGCTTGCGATACGGAGATGCCCCGTGTCCTTCTCCGTGTATAAAATAATTTCCTGCTTTCGTTCGATACAGAGTTTCCTCGTAATATTTAAAATCGCTGACTGCATACGGTGCGTTCCATGAAGCTAAATACTTCGCTGTTTCTGTGTTGTATCTTGCGCCTTTTATGACTTTGTACATAATCTTGCCCTTTCTGCCTCTGCCCAGTTGCAGAGGCAAGTGATTTTGTATCTTAGTTTTCCTGCTCGCTTAACTTTTTTGTTGTGTACTCAGACGGCGCAAAGTACAGATAGCCGTTTTCACCGTTTTTGTACTCGACACGGATGATTGTGTCTTCGTTGGGATTTTCTTCTTCGTTCCATAAGGCAATCATCTCAATATAGTTTTCCTGCTCGTCCTTAGGAAGATCTTTTAAGCGGACTATCTTTTTTGAAAATCCCTTTTCCGTGAGGTATTTTTCATCTTCCGCATTATCTTTGCGGCTTTCTTCGTTCCACCAGTACTCGTATTTTCCCATGCCTGTGATTTTGAGCATCATTTCTTCCCACATTTTATGCGACCTCTGAAGAGCATTTTCACGTTCTTCGGGGCGTGTCCAGTTTGGCGGACAAATATATGTCGGAAGCTCATAAATATTATCTTTGCCGATTTCGTTCAGCTCGTATTCGGTGACAGTATAGACGTGTTTGTCCATTTCGCCGGAAGTTATCCACTTGTAGTACTCTACTGCCTCCTGAGGGTTGTGTGCAAGAACTGTGTTCCAGAAACGGTAGCCGTCACTGCCAAAGTTTAGTTCATAAACTTTGTATCCGCTGAGATCCCACTCTGTGTAGTGTGGGGTTGAGAGCTTAGGATTGAGATAAGTGTCGTCCGAAAACGTACCTGCAAAATCATCGTATTTGCGTGCGAAGTAGTTTCTTTCTTCATAATATTTCTTCATGTTAGTTTTCCTTTCTGCCTTAGTCTTCGTTTTCCGTCAGGTCTTTTCCGACCGTAATCTTCTGATACCACTTGCCGTCACTGTCTTCGACCAGCTCGCTTGCCTTGATGACCTGCCTTAATCCGTGAGCGTAAGTGCCGATGTTGCTCGTTGTTCCTCTCCAGCCGTGATAACGCTTTATTTCTGCGTTCATATTGCCACTGATGCCGTCATCAGAATTGCGTACAATTTCCCACCATATAACACCGCTAAGCTCGTTTGTCTTTTCCACAAGCATTACCTTTTCGCCGACTTTTACGCAAAACGCTTCATCGTCATACGGAACAAATCTCTTTAAAGTCTTCTGTGTCATGTTTTATCCTCAACTTTCTCCGGGAGTAAACCGCTCCCAGTCGGTTATTTTTTTAACTTATTTGCGTTTAGCAGCCCATTCTTCTTCTCTTTTTCTCTGTTTTTCTAAGCCTTCTGCGCTTAACCTTCTCCACATATAACGCTCTTTATCCCAGCCGAAGCCCTTGCTTTTTATAAGTGCTTTAACGTCGTATGTTTTTCCTTCGACGCTTTTTACTGCGTCCCAGTTAATACCGACGCTCTGAGGCTCGATGAACTCTCCTGATTCATCTACAATAGTTATACCGTGCTTTAATACGGTTTTGGCAGTGGCATATTTGCGGCTCTGCCTGTCAAACTCATCGGGACGAGCTGATCTCAAAGTCAGGTGACCTTTGTCATCGGTTGTTGCGGAGAGCACATACTCTAAGTGATTTCCGTTATAAGTAAGCGTTAAGGGGTCTTCGTTTATAAGCGTCTTGTCTTCTGAACGGTAGAAGTTAACGTAATGGAAAAGCTCCTCGGCGTAGCTGTCAACATCTTCGATGCCGTCCATTTTTGCTACAAGGTATTTGACACCTTCAAGTGTGGGGCGCAGACCAGTTAATTTTCTCCACTCGTTCTTGATGTTCTCTGCTTCTTCCATCCACTGTTCAGCTGTTTTTTCCATTATGATTAACTCACTTTCTGCTCTGCCGAGCTTTTTTTATTTGTTTTGAACTCTTTCGTTCTCTGTGTCTATATTATAGCACGCATTTCGTGTAATGTCAAGCGTTTCGTGTAATGCAAAACACAATTTGTAGATTTGCACAATAAAACCAGCTTTGATTTGTTTGTTTTCACGAAATTTGCCGTTTGCCGCAAAAAAATAATATCGAATACCGTTATTATCTATCTGATGTAGTTCACTGACCTATAAATTATGTAGAATTATAGAAAGGAGGAACTACATATGATAAGATTTTTACTGTCTACGAAGCTAAGTGGTCGCAGGCGGATCTTGCAAGGGCTACCGGTATCAGACCGAATACTATCAACGAGTATTATCATGGCATTGCCGAGCGCATCAGCCTTGAGCATCTTGACCTGATATGCGAGGCGTTACATTGCCAACCGTCTGAGATTATAGAGTGGGTACCGAATGACCCGCCGCGTACAAAAAGCAGAACAACCGGCAAATAAGAACGAAGTGCACCTGAAAAATATCAGGTGCGCTTTTCTTTATCAATTTATCATTGACATCATGATGGAACCAATTCTTCTGTACCTGCATCGTTCCCGGAATGATCCCTTGCGACCTCACTGTATTTCCCGTGATGACACGGTAGCTGTCCCCTCTGCCTGTTGCGGTAAAGCAGGTTGTAAAGCCTTTTTCTATACCCTTAAGATACACTGTAAGAGTGCCGTGGATATAATCGGCTCTTATGACCAAGAGCCATATCGGATCGCTTGTGAAATCAAGAAACTTTTCTGCGTTTTTTCTGATTTTATCCGTTTCGAAAACGGATCTGTCGCTTGAAATTTCCTGCGACAGCTTTTCTATAATACTGTCATAGTACGATTTCTGCTCGATAAGCTCCTGCTGTGTTATCAATCCGTCCAGCATAAGATCAACCGCACGGCGCTTTTTGGCGTTGAGCGTTTCGATCTTTCTGCGCAGTGCAGGGATGTCTGGCTTGTCTGTTCGGGATAAGCCCTTTATTACTGCGTTTATGACGGCTGTTTTGTCAATGGGCATATCTGTGAAAATACGCTTTACGCAGGCTTTTAGGGCGGTCACGTTAAGCGTTTCGTTGTTGCAGGACTTCCCGCTGATTCTACCCGAGCAACGCAGGGCGTGGTATATCTTGCCGTTTTTAAGCGTTTTTACACGGGATACCATCACACTGCCGCATACACCGCAATATACCTTTCCGCTGAAGACGTATCGGTCGCTGTGGCGGCTTGTGTCCGTAGGCTTTCTCCGGCTTATCTCGGCTTGGGTCTGCTCCCACAGCTCACGGCTTATTATCGGTTCGTGATGATTTCTTATATAGATATGCTCCGAGCTGTTGAGCCTTTTCTTATGCGTGAGAAAATCCGGAGTGCAGGTCTTTTTCTGCTCAAGGTCGCCGACATATTTTACATTCCGCAGTACCTTACGGATAAACGCACCGCTCCACCTTCCGCCGTTGACGGTTCTTATCTGCTCGGCGTTCAATCTGTCCGCTATGCTTTCTGCACCCTTTAAAAGTACGGTATACTCTGTGAAAATACGCTTTACTATTTCTGCCGAATCCGCATTGACAGTGATTTTGCCGTCTTTTACGTCATATCCGAGACAGCTCCTGCCGAACACTACGCCCTGTTCCATTTTCCTTTGCTGTCCCCATTTTACACGCTCGGAGATTTTGCGGCTCTCCTCCTGCGCTATCGTTGCCATTATAGAAAGTCTAAGTTCGCCGTCGCTGTCACGGGTGTCTATATTATCGTTTATAAAGATAATACCTACGCCCTTCGCCCTAAGCATACGGGTGATGTTAAGGGTGTCTACAGTGTTTCTTGCAAAGCGGCTGACCTCTTTTGTGAGGATAATATCTATGCCGCCGGACACGGCAAGGGAGATCATTTTGTTGAAGCCGTAACGGTTGAGCGTTGTCGTGCCGCTTGTACCCTCGTCATAGAACACTCCGACCAAAGTCATAGAGTCCGAATTTTTGATATAATCATCAAAGAACGACCGCTGTGAAGCAAGCGATCCGGATTGCTCGGCACGGTCGGTCGAAACACGGCAATAGGCTGCGGCTCTGAGCTTATTCATCGTCTGCATCCTCAGGACCCACAGCTGATGCGTCACGTTGATGATTTATGATGACTTTAACAATCTGCCTTGTAATGATTTCTATCTCTGCTTCGGTTATTTCCATAATATCACCTCGCAACAAAATATTCTTACATTGTTTGTACATATTCCTGTTGCTTTTTGATAAATGCAGTGTTATAATTTAATAGGTAATATTTGGCGGGAGGTGTTGACTTGCAGAAAAAGGCTGTAAAGGATAACGCTAAAAAAAGCAAAATACTCAGTGCGGCGGCAAACTGTTTTATATCAGACGGATTCGAGGGCACTTCAATAAGGAAAATAATGAATGAGGCAGGCGCTGAGGTCGGTCTGTTCTATTACTATTTTAAATCAAAGGATGATATATACAGTGCGTTTATAGAATCACTGTTCATAGATTATAGAATCAAGATAATCGGAATGACGGAAAAAGCCGTAAGGTCGCCGTATACTTCTTTTATTGATATATTCGGAATGTTTGCGGATGAAGCTGAACGCTTCCGCAATGAATTTGTAGGGAAAATGCACGAAAGCACGCTGAGAGATATTCGTGATCGCTCGATTGAAATATCCGTCCCGTATATAAAGCAGATTATTGAAGTGCTGATAGAATACGGTGCAAAGCCGCTGATAAGCACGGAAGAGCTTGCTATAATAATGACATACGGGATAGGCAATCTTTTTTTGCGTGACAAGGAATCACGGCTTGCCGGAACGGATAGGGAAAGTATGAAAACGACCGCACTTCTGTTCGGGCTTGACCTAGAATATGTTTCGCTTACCCTGCCACGCATCCCTTATGCTGAGGAAGCGGAGAAAATAACGGCTCTGGCTGAGCTTTGCAGTGAGAATTTTGCTGACTACAATGCCGAAAGAATGGCAAGGCTTATAAAGAAAAGAATGTCAAGCGGTGAGATATTTGTTATAGAACACAAAAATAATATCGCAGGCTTTATTATGTTTTCGAAGAAGAACAAAACGATAGATCATATCGCCGTGTCGCCTGACTACAGGCGTATTGGTATAGCGTCAAGACTTATGGTTACGGCTATGGCGCAGTTTGAGGTCGGTGAGGAGCTGTCAGCCGTAACTTTCAGACAGGAACATCCGATGTCGGACGGGGTAAGCCGTATGTATAAGAAATTCGGCTTCGATGACGAAAAGAATATCGTTGTCCGTGGCGAGCCTCTTGTAAAGAGAACCGCTGTTGTACCCGAAAAGGCGATAATAACCGAATAAAGCAAAATGGGGCATAAATGATGCTCCTTTTTATTTAACCGGCAGGCTCTGCAATGATGAAAAAAGCCCGAAATACTGCCGATAATGAAATAAGTCTTGAAATTTGCGGCGATTTAGTATACAATATAATAAGTAATGCTGTAAATCAAACGTATGTGCCTTGCACAGCGGAAAGGAAAATAAATGGAAAAAGTAATCAGCTTTTTAACAAATAAATGGTTCAAATTCGGTGTGTCATTCCTGTCGATAGCCTATCCCGTGTTTCTGGGCTTCGTGGCGTGGCTTTTTATGGGATATTATCTTGAGCCGACGCACCAGGGCGCACTTGTTACGCTTTATATCTTTATCAATATTATCTTCTTCGGGATTATGCTTTTCACAAGAAAGCAGATAGTCACGAGAATCGTTGCGATTATTTCGCCTTTTTTGGCGTTCGCTATACTTCTGTTCGGCTTCGGCAACTGGTTTGCCGCAGTGCCTCCGATAGTCGTAAGCGTACTTATATTCCTGCTGAGCGGTGCGGGCGAGACCACAAAGATCATTATCGGCACTATATATCTGCTTATGTATGTAGTAGGAGTGCTTGTTTATCTGACTTTCAAGATGCTGTTCGGAAATATTACTCTTATGGATGTCGATCTGTCCGCAAGAAGCACAAGCTACCGCTATTCGCCCGACAAGCAGTACAGAATAGTTCTTTATGTCGATCCTGAGGGCGACACCAGCCGTTCGGTATCCTTCTATCTTGAAGAAACAGACGGAGATATAAGCCTGCCGTTCCTTGAATGCCGTAACGCATTGGGCGGCATCCATATAATAACCTCCGACTATAACAAGCCTGCCGATGTCAAGTGGAAAGATAAGCATACGCTTTATGTTGACGGCAGAAAGCGTGAATTCAACTTCGACGCAGTATCGACAGATGACACATCGGAAGACTATTAAAGGAGCAGCGGAAAGGAAAAGCGGATATGAGTATAAAAAGAACAGTCAGCTTAACCGGTATAAATTCGAGTGAGATATATTCTCTTTCATATCCGCAGTCTGTCCTTAAATTTGCCGAATATGACTTTTCCGGCTTTATCAGACGCTGTACCGATTATTGCAAAAGATGTGCGGAAAGCGGAGAGTACAGACTTGAGGATATTGTTGCGCTCCGTAATTCACTCGGTGCGTGTCACAAATATGTTGAGGCGAATATCCACGGCATTTATGAAAAAGCGGTGCAGGATCTGTTTATAGAATATCTTTGCAGAGAAAAGGGGCTTGGTATATCTTCCTTATGGAATGAGCTTATAAATGCCAAAACTCCGTTTGAAAAGCTCATATTCACAAGGCTTACCGAATATCGTCACAATAAGGCGGTAAACCGCTGGGTGAGCCTTCTTCAGCTTCAGGAATACGCAAAACGCAAGATAGACTTTGTGTTCGGTGAAAAGGTTACGGCAGAGCAGGCATTTGCAAAGCGTGATTATTTTGATCTGACATTCAGCGTAGCCGCAAATGAGATGGGCTATCCGTCGGAATGCTTTACCGCCGCAAAGGTGTACACTGTCGGCAGGCTGCCGTCTGCTCCGTTCATAACGAGCAATATTTCAAAGGCGATAGCCGCTTCTGCGCTTCCCGAGATCGAATATGAGGGCGAGCACAGACCGTTTGCCGCTCTGCATTCGGACAGCGAGGCGATGGATGTCTTTGCTAAGATAAAGAATTATGTTCCCGAAAAACCGGATTCGGTGCTGAACACGATAATAACAACGATGCGTTCTCTGCCGAAGAAGGTGTACGTTTCGGACAGCCTCAAGGCAATAATAGATCTGGAAATAGACCTTTTGCTTGAAAGCGGGGGAGTTCTTCAGCACTGCGAACGCTGCGGAGAGTATTTTATTCGTGACAAGGATTACGACTATGACTATTGCAGTAAGGCTCAGCCGGGCGGCCGCACCTGCCTTGAGATGAGCACGGCGGTACCTCCGAGAACACCGGATGAAATAAGACGGCTTGAGGATATGACCAAAGAGCTGTACACATATATGTCGAAGCGTATAAACGTCGATCTTACACAGCGTGATTTTGCGGAGTGGTATCAGAGCTTTATGGCTATTAAGGAGAGCATTCTTCACAATACGCTCAGCGTTTCGGAATTCAGAGAATTTGAGAAGTATTCTCACGATCTGCATTTTGCGCCGGTCAAGCACGAAGCCGAAAGCAAGAGCGAGCCATCCGCACAGGAAAGCAAAGAAAAAACGGGCAAGGCAAAACAGCCCGAGGTAAAGCCTTTTGTTTTTGAACGGGTAGACCGCAGTGTTCTTTACGAGCAGGAAAACCGCCGCAGAAAGCAGGAGCAGGAACGTGAGCTTTATGATATGATGCAGGAAAGTGCCACACCCGTACAGCAGGAAGCGGCCGCACTGCAAAACGAAGCTCCTAAGGCACCTGTTCACGTTGTAAAGGCCGATGAAACGGATAAGCTGGATGTCAGCCTGTTTGAAAATCCGTTCGACAATGCTTTCGACAGCGAGATCTCCGAGCTTGAAAAGGTCAGTGGTTATGATTTCAAGCCGCTTGACGATATTTTCAGTTTTGGCGGAGCAGATGACAAATTACAGCAGACATCCGGCGGATATACTGATGAAGGCACTACAGATGAAGACGGTTCCGATAAAGACAATAACGCATATACAGAGCCTGCTGTTGATACGGGCTTTGCAGGCGAATTTGCAAAAGCCGACTACAGCATAAAGCACTCCGTAACGCCTAAGAGCAACTATGCGGCAAATATGTACAGGCATACCGTTGAAACAACACAGACACCGGCAGAAGATTTCCCTGATGCACAGCAAAGCGGAGAACGTCTGACGCAGGATGATTTTGATATTCTGCCGTCCTCGTCGTCACTTACTGTACCGGTCGGAGAAAAAGCGTCCGTAAAAGCAAAGTCTGAGGAAAAGCCGGCTGTGAGCGAAAAGCACACTCCGCCTGTTATAAAGCTGGACGCTCCTTCCGTAGACAGCCTTACCGATGCCGATGATATTCCGGGAGCGGACAGACGCAGGCGTGACAACGGCGGCACAATGAACAGAAATACAGCGAAACGGTTGCTCGACGGCATAATAAAGCCGACAAAGATACGCAATCCGTTTATAGATGAAAATGATGATGAATAAATACGAGCTGAAGCGTATACTGCTTGATTGGTTCTTTCCGAACCGCTGTCCCTTGTGCAGTAAGGTCATAGGAAGAATGGATTATATCTGCGATAAATGCGCCTGTGAATTCGAGTATAACGAAAAAGAGGAAAGCCTTTGCGGCGGCAGGCTGTTAAGCGTATGCCGTTATAACAAAAAGACTTCGCCTGTAGTTATAGGTGCAAAGAAGCACCGTGACGGCAGTAAAATCAGTTTTATGGCATATACGCTTGTACAGAAGATTACAGGGTGCTATGAAACTCTGCCGGATGTCATCGTACCTGTTCCTATTTATTATACGGATAAAATCAAAAAAGGCTACAGCCATACCGAGAAGATATGCCGTGAGATTTCCGAAATAACCGGCATACCGACAGTTAACGCCGTTGCAAAAACAAGAAAGACAGCACAGCAGAAAACGCTCGGTAAGAAAGAGCGTGAAAGCAATCTCGACAATTGCTTTACTGTGACAGAGCCGACAAAGCTCAACGGAAAGCATATTCTCATAATTGACGATGTAACGACTACCGGAGCAACGCTGACCGAAATGTATAAAACCATAAACAATTGTGAAGGCTGTTTATGTACCGCTATAGATTTTGCGGTGTTTGCAAGAACGTAAAAAAATATAATAACAGCAGCAACCCCTGCACCGTTCAGACAATCGGTGTGGGGGTTGATGTTATTATTGAAGCGATGAAAGCAAAGCTGTACGTTCAGCGCTACGGCTTTTTCTTTCTGCCGGTTCATCGGGTTTTCCAATCTGAATATAGCAGTTGCAGGCACGGTTCAGAAATTCAGCACGGCAGGCTGTAAATGTCAAGAGGTATGTAAGCTGTTTTCGTGGCTGTTTTGCGCCTTGATATACGGTGGGGAATGTGGAACGCAGAAAAATATACTTGTCCGACAGATTTACTTTGGCTGTAATCTTTTGCTTAGAGCAGGAAGGAAAATTCAACTAAGCGACGGAAAATATTTTAACTGAAATTTGGCATAATAATGGGATTTACAGCGATATGACAATTTGATAGGAATTTTGCGTGGAATTTGACGGTGGAAAATATATTTGTTGTGTGATAATATGAAAAATAATAAACGGAATGTGCAAATTTTATATCGGTTATATCAAAATACACGTTTCGTATGCAGTTAAGCCGCAAGGCTGTTAATATTCAAACGGAGGAAATCAGATGCAAGCGAGAGATTTAAAAAATATTATCGAAAGTGAAAATCATGAACTGAAAACTCAGTTCTGCAATGTTCCGTTTACAATTACTCCTGACAGGAACATTTATAACATTATCAGAAACAAGTACAAGGAACTGGCTCTTGAAGCGCAGACAAAATTTGCAGAGATAAACGAGCAGTTTGAGGATCTTGACGATCTTATAAACAATGCTCCGAGCGCTTTTGTATACTGCATTGAAAAGGCTCTGCTCGAGCTGATACAGGATATAATCGGCGTGGATATTTATACAATAGATAAAGATACTGTTGTGAATATGGCTTTTGACGGTGTGTATTTTGACGAATTCACAGAAGCGTTCAAGGTCATTGACAAAAAGTATGAAAAGATACTTACCGATCTTAACGATGCCGAATATGCAAGAGAACTGAGAAAAGAGAGCAGACCTCGCTGGCAGTCGGCTACATTCGGCGGAAATGCCATAAACGCCTGGTCAAATCAGCTCGACGCAACGGCAATGAATATCACCGAGGGTATAGCGTACAGCCTTGTTAATGCGGTCGGAAATATGATGAGCCGCAGCTATGCACGTTCACAGATAAAGGAACTTTTTAACACAATGAGTCTTCGTCAGGATATGGTGAACAGTGTTTATGATTCCTGCTTCAATCTGCATTTATTACTGCTTGATATAGTAGAGAAGAACACCGCAATAAAGTTTGACGGTACTGTGAGTGCGGCTGATACGCAGAAAGCACAGGCTATGTTCAACAATATGATGTCTATAAGTCTCCCCCCCGAAAAGAGAGATGCTTTTATCGTGCAGATATTCGAGCTTGATCCTTACGAGGACAGTTTCTATTCAAAGCTGATTGATACAATGGGTGATGAGGATGACTCCATAGGGAAATTCTCCGAATTTTTCGGCGTGAATATATTCGACATCAAGAACGATATTCTTGCTCGCTTTGTAAACGATAATATCGGTGAAACCGAAGAAGATGCTGTGAAGTGCAAGGGACTTATGGAGGAGTATGCCGCAAAGATAGGGCTCAGTACCGTACAGATTGTACAGGCAAGGAATATAGTGGAAGAACGTCTTAAATATTTCAACGACCTTTATTGCACCGTAGACGGTGTTCTTATGGACTCAAGAGCGGAAGCAGACCTTGCAAGAGAAGAACTTCCGCAGATTACGGCGATATTTGAAACGGTTACAAAGCCGACCGACAAGTCTGACCTTGATTATGAAAACGACCTTATCGAAAAGAGAAAGCAGATAGATTCGTTCAAAACAAAAGTTAAGGATAAATATCTTGAAAGTATAGACGCATTGCTTGCCGATTTCGACAGGCTTTTCAGAAAAGAGGGAAAATTCGACCATAGCCTGACGAGAGAAGAAGCGGGGGCAATAAGAGCCTTTGAATATGTAAAGGGCATGAGAATAACATCTTTTGAAGAGCGTGACAACGCTGTTAAGATGCTGACCGAGCGTTTGTCACATCTCGGTATAACCGAGGCACAGGCGGAAAACGCTTACGCTTATCTGGACGAGGTCGAAAAGAACCTTTGCGTAATTGACGGAATACAGTTTGCAAACAGGGAAGAGGCTTTAAAGGCTACCGCAGAGCTTAACGAGATAACGGCAATAGTAAATGCCGTGCCGAAGCCTGACAAGAACAGCGTTCTTCCTTATGAGAAAATGCTTGATGAAACAAAGGCAAAGCTGGAATCTTATGAAACAGACGTAAAAAACAAGTATATCGGAATTATCGAGCAATACAAGGCAAAGTTCGACACAACATTCCGTACGGTAGGATTTACGGTGTATGAAACAAGAAAAGAAGCGGCGGCACAAAGAGCACTGAATTTTGCAAAGAGCGTGATTCCAAAGGGTTACACCGAGCAGGATCTGATTGACGCAAGGCAGAAGGTCGATGAATTTCTGTTAACGGTCGGAATAACCTTTGAGGAAGCAGAGCAGGTTAGTGAGCTATTCAGACAATGCTATCTCAATGTCAATACCGTTGACGGAATTGCATTCAACAGCAAGGAGGAAGCAGAAGCGGCAAGAGCCGAGCTTGCGGAGATTACCGCTATAATGAGTGATGTACCGAAACCGAATCCCGATCTTCTTCTCGATTATGAGCAGAAGCTGTTCGATGTAAAGGCAAAACTCGAAAGCTACAAGACGCCAGTAAAGGATAAGTATATTGCGATTATTGACGATTATATAACAAAGTTTGATACGACCTTCAAGACGACAGGAGCGTTTTCAAAGGCTGAAACACGTCAGCAGGCGGCGCAGATAAGAGCTTTGAAGCTGGTAAAATCCATAGCCCCGACCGGTTGCACCTATGATGACGTTGACAAGGCGATAAAGGCGCTTGATGACACGTTGCCGAAGCTTGGTATAGACAAGACACTCGCAACCGATGCGACAGATTACATACAGGCACAGGAGGACAAGTTGAATACGGTTGACGGAGTGGTTCTGCCTGACAGGGAGAATGCCGCCCTCGCCAAAAAGGAGCTTGAGGAGATACAGAATATAATGTTCAAGGTCGCACCTCCGCAAAATGAGCCTTTACTGAGCTATGAAAGAAACTTGCTTGAAATTGAGGATAAGCTGTCACAGCTCAGGACTCCCGAAAAGGATAAGTATATAGGTATTATCAAAAAGCATCTGGTGGATTTTGACGAAAAGTTCAGAAAGGTATCACTTATCAAAACCGCCGCAACAAGAGAAGAAGCGGCAAAGGAAAGGGCTCTTAAATTCGTGAAGAGCAAGACTTACAACACAGTAACCGATGTCAATAATGCAAGGAACGAGCTTGCAGAGCTTCTTCCCGAACTCGGCATAACATCAGAGCAGGCGACCGAAGCAAATGAATATCTCACAAATACCGAAAACAAGCTGAACGGAACAGCACCGCAATCAAAGCTGAAAGGCGTTTTCGGTATGTTCAAGAAGTAATACAGCATAAAAGTAAACCGACATATAAAATTATCCCGCACCTCAGAGTGCGGGATAATTTTTATGCGTTTTCAGTCATTTCTTGAGCATTTTTCCGCATCAATGGCAAGAACAAGCATCAATACATACAATGCGTCCTGTGGGTCTTGCACGTCAAGCACATAGGTGTCTGTCCAGTTCCAGATTTCTTTGGATACACAAGCTATGTAACGACCGGTACAGTCACGGATGTTATAATCCCACTCAAGCCAATCGCCGTCTATATTCCAGCCGTTATAATCGATGTTGAATCTGGGTCTTATGAATGTAAACTCTTTGCTGATGCAGCCGACATAACGAGAGTCGACATACATCTCAAACTTCGGAAGCCAGGTAAACACCTTTTCCTTAATGTATCCGACCTCTTTTCCGCAGGAGTTATAAATACGGAGCAGGTGTCCCCATGCAAGCTCACCTTTTACAACGAACGCAGTATTTCCGGCTTCGTCATAAATGTCGTAGCTGTCAAACCACGAGAATAATCTTTGCTTGAATAAAAGTTTCATTTATTACTTTCTCCTTGATGCGTGAAAATACATATTATCTGCCATTAAATCTTTAGCCGGGATAATTCCGGTTTTCAAACTCAGTATAGCATATCGGGATTTAAAAGTCAAAGGTGATTATATTATAATTACGGCGGTGTCAGGGCAGTGCTGCCAGGTACGGAAAATGTGGGATAATTTTTATGCGTTTTGTACCACCGTAAACAAAAAATTCCACACCCATATATATGAGCGTGGAAAAAATGGTGGAGCCGAGGAGAATCGAACTCCTGTCCGAAAACCGATCCGCCAACCTTTCTACACGCTTAGTGAAGTCTTTTGAAATTCCCTTTCTCCTCTCCGGCTCACAGGATAGAAGTCCGGTAGTCCTTTGATGTGTTGACGGTTACAGGACTCTCACCGAAAACATTGGCTGTTAGTCGACGCCCTTTATAGAGCCACAGCGCTCTCTACAAGGACGGTAGCGCACTCAGGCAGCTACTAATTCAGATCTATTGTCTGCGTTTAATTTTAAAAATGCCCCGTTTAAAGAGATAAGGCGATCTCTGCGTGCTTAGCCGGGTTCACAATCCCCGTCGAAACCTTTACGGCCCCGTTTGTTTGGATAATTATTGTAGCACAAAGGAATAGATTTGTCAAGGAGAAATTTGCACTTTTATGAGGTTTCGGATATAATAAACCGTATATTTTGACATTTTCCGTTTATTAGGCTGATTGGAGCAAGGCTTGCATATAAACGAGCAGGGCTACAGAGCGATTTTTGACGACTTCCTGAAATATCTTGAAAACTGATTTTTGACAATACCCCTTGCCTCTCAAGACAGGCAAGGGGCAAATTATATATAAAAATAAACCCGTAAGAAAATCTTACGGGTTTGGTGGGAGCGGGTGGATTCGGACCACCGAAGCGAAACGCAACAGATTTACAGTCTGCCCCCTTTGGCCACTCGGGAACACTCCCATATTAAGTTAAAGAAAAAATTGGAGCTGGTGGACGGACTCGAACCCCCGACCTGCTGATTACAAATCAGCTGCTCTACCAACTGAGCTACACCAGCTTGTTAATTTGTTTCTTGTCAACCGACGTGTTATATTATATCATATCGAAAACCGCTTGTCAAGAGTTTTTTAAAATTTTTTTGATTTTTTTACTCTCGGCTTCATCAGTTTTTGCTGTGCCGTGACAACAGATAATATTCTATCACAAAGTCAAACGTTTGTCAACCCTTTTTCGACAATTTTTTAATTTTTTTGAACGGAAATTGCAAAACCGCTTTGCAATGCGGCAAAGCGGTAAAAAGCAATATCGGATATTATCAGAGCTTGCGGTAGTCGCACAGTACCGTATTAGTCATAAGCCAGCTCAGACAATCCTCGAACAGCACGCCAAGTCTTGGCTCGGTGCCGTAGCTGTAGGTGGTTTTAACGGCAATTTCCGTGAACGTGGTTGCACGGTTAAGGGCAATAGGCAGGCTTTCGCCCTTCAGCAATGATGCGGTAAGCACTGATGTGAAGATGTCGCCTGTGCCGGGGTAATGTACGGGAATATGATCCCAGTCGATACGCCAGAAGCTGCCGCTTTCCCTGTCGAAGCCTACGTTTGAGAGCTTCTGGCCGTCATCGTCTATCAAAGGAACTCCCTTTATTACTACTATTCCGGGCTTGTCGCTGAGGCGGGCAAGCCACGAGCGTGCCTGAGCCACCGACATTACGGGAGGACATTCCTCGCCGAGAAGCATACACGTTTCGGTGAGGTTAGGGGTTATAACATCTGCGGAATCAACAAGCTCCTTCATCCTGCGGATAAGCTCGGGAGTGTAAGTGCTGTAAGGTTTTCCGTTGTCGCCCATTACCGGATCCACTACTTTAAGTGAGTCGGGGTTTCCGTGAAGGAATTCAAGACAGCAATCGACTTGTTTCGGAGATGAGAGAAAACCGCTGTAGATTGCATCAAACTTCAGATGCAGTTTTTCGTAGTGGTTATAGCAGGCTGAAATATGATCCGTAAGATCCTTCATAGCAATATCGGTAAAGCCGCCGGTGTGAGTTGACATAACGGCGGTCGGCACCGGACAGACCTGTATCCCCATAGCAGAGATAACGGGCAATATAACGGAAAGCGAACATCTTCCATAGCCGGAGAGGTCATGGATAGCCGCTATTATTTTATGCTGTGACATTAAAAAACGACCTTTCTTTTTTACACATACATTTATTTTAGCACAAAATTATCATATTGTCGAGATGTAAATTTTATATAGCTCACTTTATTTTTGATACACAAAGAGGATAATAAGGCAAATTCTGATGTCAGATTTATCAAGCTATAATTTTTTAACGGCGGCACATTATATTATCGAGCCGAAAAAGGCGGTTATGAAAGGAAACGGAAAAATGAGCAAGAAAACTTCCAATAATATGATATGTGCCGCTACCGCAATGGTGGCAGGCGGCATCGCTTTTGCCGCAACAAAGGCTATGACCTCGAACAAGACGCAGAATGTCAAGAAAGCAACAGGCAAAGCGATAAAAGCTGTAGGGGCGGTAATAGAATCGCTCCAGATGTAACGGGCTTACAGCAAAAAGCCGTTCACGAGCCGTTTTTGGTAAGTGGACGGCTTTTATCTGTCGGGACTATTATAATCGCCGTTTTTAAGAACAAATATATTCGGCATCAAGCAAATAATAAGGCGAGGATAGGTTTGACTTTGCGGCGGTATGGTGATATAATTTATTGTACTATCAAGAGATAAAGGCAAGGTGTATTTATGATAACAGGACTAAGAACGAGAGAGCCGCTCGGATTTACTAAATTCATTGAGATAATTCAGCAGGCTGCCGCAAAAAAGGGAAGCGTGTTTTTCCTTGATTGCAAAGAGGGTCACGAGCAGGTGAAGAACGGGCTGATTGCGAGTGATTGCAGCGGCTGGCTTGTGCCGGCGGAAGAAGCGGAGGAGTTCAATGCGGAATATATGGACTTCAGCGAGTGCGATTGCTGGGATAAGTATTTTGCGTGGGAAACCTGGTACGAGGACGAAAACGGCGAGCTGAAGATAGATGTTTCGGTAGTGTAACATTGATTGCAACAGTTACAGCAGATAAATAAAACGTAGCAAAAGCCAAAACGTAAAATAAAAAGCGGAAATGTAAATTTTTGTGCTTGACAAATGCAAAATTATCTGATATAATAAACAAGCTGATTTGCGGGGATGCTGGAATCGGCAGACAGGCAAGCTTGAGGTGCTTGTGTCAGTATTGGCGTGTGGGTTCAAGTCCCATTTCCCGCACCAGTGTAAAGGACATTCGATTTTCGAGTGTCCTTTATTTTTATTCATAGAAGATTTGAAAATCAATAGCATTAAAGACAGCCATATCAGAATCAGAACTTTCCGATAATGCGGAAGGTGAAGAAATTTTCAAAAAACACTTGACTTTGAAGCTCCGCTATGATATAATATCAACGTTGACTATTTGGCAACGCATTAAATATGCAGGTGTGGCGGAATTGGCAGACGCGCTAGCTTCAGGTGCTAGTGACGCATGAGTCGTGTGGGTTCAAGTCCCGTCAC
>OIEG01000004.1_pt1 | contig 103262 bp, 122 predicted proteins | sample 1581751 | NCBI WGS metagenome assembly OIEG01 (sample SAMN01760950, study PRJEB22395) | human gut metagenome | reverse complement strand
GATGTTCGCTTATGCGCTCGCATCCAAACCTTGCTCCGAGGCCACAAATATAGAGGCGCTTTTCTCTTTGAGGGCTGTCTTTGGCTGGATTTTTAAATTAAATAGTGCATGGGAAAGATTTGAGGTTGAAATCGGAAGTCTCTCATCCCAAAATTACTCCCAACTAATCAGCCATCGGTTTTGTGAAGGTTATAAATATTTGTCGGATTGTCTGATGTAAATAAGGAAGATATTCTTCCATGGATACTGGCTGCTGATATAAGATGCAGCTATAGCAGGTAGAGCCTACCAGCTCTAAGATTGTAAAGAGCATTAATTCCTGATTTTCGCAGGAGATATGATTCTGTGTCAGCATATCCTGATAGTAATCATAAAATTGTCGGGAATTTTCCGGGACCGTCTTCTCAAAAGCATTTTTAAAGATTCCCCAGGAAAGATTCTTAGAGATGAACTGAAGAAGCTTCGGTTCCTTTTCTAATCGGTCTATAATATGATCAATGACGAAAAACATCTGGTTTTCAAAACCCTGAATATTCTGTTCTATTAAAGCCGTATGTGCATTCCCAAAAAGCTGGCTTGTTTTATATGTTACAAGCCTGTCTCTTAAATCATATTTATCTTTAAAATATAAATAGAAAGTTCCTTTTGCGAGACCTGCACGGTTTACAATGTCGGAAATGGTTGTTTTAGTAAACCCCTTTTCGGTAAACAGTTCAAAAGAGGTCTGCAATAATGTTGTATTCTTTTGTTTTTTATTTGTCTCAACTTTTCCCATAATAACACCACCTTAAACGATGTTGAATGTATTTGGGTACATTATGCAACAAAAATGACCAAAAGTCAATAGTGTAAAAATGACCAAAATTCAGTTTCACTTATTGAGGAAAATTGTGCGTTACTCAGTGTTGACCGATGGTCATTTTTTGCATATAATGTTGGTTAGGAAAAGAAAATAAATAAAGAGGGGATGATGAATTTGTTAATCAAGATGGGTAAGCAGATTGCGAAACATAAATTTCTGATTTTGCTTATTGGATTTTTGTTACTGATACCTTCCTTAATAGGAATGGTAACGACAAGAGTTAACTATGATTTACTTAGTTATCTGCCAGAGACGCTTGAAACGGTAAAAGGTCAGGATATTATGGTAGATGAGTATGGAATGGGAGCGTTCTCGATGGTTGTTGTCGAGAATATGGAACTGAAAGATGTGCAGAAGCTTGAGAAGAAGTTTGAGGCAGTCGATCATGTAAAGGATGTTCTCTGGTATGATGATGTTGCTGATTTAAATCTTCCAGTACAGATGATTCCGAAAAAGTTAAGAGAAGGTTTCTTTAAAGGCAATGCCACGATGATGATCGTACTTTTCGATAATACGACATCATCCGATGAATCTATGAATGCAGTTGCCGAGATGAGAAAGCTTGCGAATAAGCAATGCTTTATCAGTGGTATGTCAGGTGTAGTTAATGATATTAAAGATGTTGCACTTGACGAGCTGCCAGTTTACGTTGTGATTGCCGCTGTATTGTCATTCCTGGTACTTGAGTTTACGACAGAATCTTTCTTAGTACCAGTGTTCTTCTTATTAAGTATCGGAATTGCAATTATTTATAACTTAGGAAGTAACGTGTTCTTAGGGCAGGTTTCCTATATTACAAAGGCACTGACGGCTGTATTACAGCTTGGAGTTACGATGGACTATTCCATTTTCCTGCTGAATAGTTATGAGGAATATAAAGAGAAGTACACAGAAGATAGGAACCGGGCGATGGGGCATGCGATTGCAAGTACCTTTAAAGCGGTTGTCGGAAGTTCCGTCACAACTGTTGCCGGATTTGCGGCTCTTTGCTTTATGACATTTGCATTAGGTCGTGATCTTGGTATTGTTATGGCCAAGGGTGTTATTATCGGTGTAATCTGTTGTGTAACGATTCTTCCATCACTGATTCTTGCATTTGATAAGCAGATTGAGAAGACAAAGCACAGACCGCTGATTAAGAGTGTGGATGGTGCATCAAACTTTATTATCAAGCATCACTGGGTATGGCTGATTGTTTTCCTTGTATTATTACTTCCAGCAGTACATGGAAATAATAATATCAAGATTTATTATGATATCGCAAAGTCTATGCCATCCAGCCTGCCAAGTAATGTGGCGACAGACCGATTGAAAAAAGACTTTAATATGAGTACGATTCATATGGTAATGATGGACAGTAACATGGATTCTAAAGATAAACGAGATATGCTCAAAGAGATTGACAATGTAGAAGGTGTTAAATGGACGATAAGCATGAGTTCTCTTGTCGGGGCCTCTGTACCAGAATCCATGATTCCAAAAGATGTAAAGAGTATGCTCCAAAGCGGTGACCATGAACTGGCTTTTATCTGTTCGGAATATGAATCAGCAACTCCGAAAGTAAATAAGCAGATTGCAAAGATTAATAAGATAACGAAGAACTATGATAAAACATCAATGGTAATTGGTGAAGCACCACTTATGAAGGATCTTGAAGATGTTACAAACATTGATATCCAGAATGTAAATATTGCTTCAATCGCAGCGATTTTTGTAATTATTCTTATTATATTTAAGTCAATCTCCCTGCCAGTTATTCTGGTAGCCATCATTGAATTTGCGATTGCGGTAAATATGGCAGTTCCATATTACCAGGGGGTCAGCCTTCCATTTGTTGCTAGCATTGTTATCGGAACGATACAGCTTGGAGCGACAGTAGACTATGCGATTGTTTATACCAATCGTTATTTGAAAGAACGAAGGAATGGAAAGAATAAGTTAGAGGCAATCAGCATTGCTCATAAGTCAAATATGCTTTCTATTATAACGAGTGCGTTGAGTTTATTTGCAGCGACTTATGGTGTTGCCTGCTACTCACAGGTAGATATGATTGGTTCTATTTGTACATTGCTGGCAAGAGGTGCTATTATCAGTATGATCGTTGTTCTCACACTGCTGCCTACGATGTTCCTTATCTTTGATAAGGCGATATGCAAGACAACGAAGGGAATGGGCCATATTGACGATCATAAAGATACAGTAGTTAATGACATTGTATTATAAATAATATGTAATCCCGGAATCTAATGGAAGCAAAGCGTCATATGCTGTACAAAAGATTCCAGGAGCATAAATTTAGGGAGTGATAGAGATGAGAAATAAAAGATTTGTAAAACACACATCCAGAGCATTTGCTATTCTCATGAGTGCCATGATGGCAGTAGGAATTGCAATGCCAGTCAATGCAGCAGGAAAAAAAGATTCCAAAAAAGAAGATAAGACAGAGACGGTATATGTAAATGCGAATGCAGACGGAAGCGTTGATAAGATTACTGTAAGCGACTGGTTAAAGAATCATAGCAGCAGTGATACATTAGAGGACTTTTCCAACCTCGAGAATATCAAGAATGTAAAAGGTGACGAGACATTTACCCAGAATGCAGATGGTTCTATTGTATGGGATTCTAAAGGAAATGATATTTATTATCAGGGCGAATCCAATGAAGAACTTCCAGTAACAATGAAAGTTACTTATTATCTTGACGGACAGCAGATGGATCCGAAAGATATGGCTGGTAAAAGTGGTGAAGTAAAGATACGCTTTGATTACTATAACAACTCCAATGAAACGGTAAAAGTAAAAGGCAAGAACTATAATATAAAGACTCCATTTACTATGGTTACCGGAATGATTCTTTCTTCTGATGTATTTTCTAATATCGAAGTTACTAATGGTAAAGTAATTAGCGATGGAGATAAAAATGTTGTTGTAGGTCTTGCGTTCCCTGGATTAAAGAGCAGTCTTAATCTGGCATCTTATGATAAATTAGATGATGTAGATATTCCAGAATATGTAGAAGTTACAGCGAAGGCAGATAAGTTTGAACTTGCATTAACAGCAACAGCGGCAACAACAGGAACATTAAAAGACATTGATACAAGCAATTTAAATGACGTAGATGATTTAAAAGACAGCATGGATAAACTTACAGATGCAACCGATAAGCTGATTGATGGAAGTGAAGCTTTATCCGATGGAATGGGAACTCTTTCTTCTTCAGCAGGAGAATATACAAAGGGCGTATCTTCCGCGAATGCTGGAGTAAAGCAGCTTCTATCCGGTCTTAATACATTAAGTTCTAAGAGTGGACAGTTAGAATCTGGTGTAGAATCTTTGAATAAAGGATTAAAAGCCCTGAAAAAGGGAACAAAGTCACTGAATGCAGGAATCTCCTCCTATACAAAAGGAGTATCTGGCTTAGATGCTGGTTTACAGTCAGCAGCAAGCGGTACAGGTAAGTTAGAGTCAGGAGCAGGAGCACTTTCTAAAGGTATTAAAAGTTATACCGAAAATGAAGCTAAAATTGCAGCAGGAATCAAAAAGTTAAATAATAAGGTTTCTGGAATGAGTAATTTGGAACTGCCAAGTGACACAGAATTAAAAGCAGTAAAGAAGGCATCCTCTGCATTAGAAAGTGACGCGAAAAAGTTACAGGAATCGGCAACAGAGATTCAATCGGCAATTGATAAGATGAATAAGTTATCTGAAGCAGTGGAGGCGCACAATAGTAAGATAGATGAACATAATAAAGAAGTTTCAGAGAAGTTCAGTAGTGCAAAATCTGCATTAGATGATATTGATAAAAAGGCAACGGATAAGGCAAATGAAAAGATTGCCAGCCAGAAAGATTCTCTTAGCAGCAGTGCAACTTCAAAGGCAAAAGAAGAAGCTAAATCTGCCATTGATAGTGTAAATATGGATGGATTGACCGATGAAATGAAGAGTGCTTTAAAGAGTGCCATTGATAATAACGTTAGTGTAAGTGCAGAGCCATCAAGCATTGAAATCAGTGGCCTGGCAAGTGATGCCGAAAAAGCATTAGGAGATGCTCCAAGTGCAGAGAAGCTTAATATTGGCAAAGTTAATGTAGGACTCAGTGATATGGAAACTCTGTTAAAAGATATGAAGACACAGGCAGCAGTATTAGAGAGTTTTGCAGCAAATACAGGTTCTTTATCCGATGCAGCAAGTCAGATTCCAGATTTGATCAAGGGTGTTGATGAATTAAATACCGGAGCGCAGGCTCTTACTGCAAATAATAAAACGCTTACAAGTGGTATGAAAGATTTAACTTCTGGTCTTAGCACCCTTTCTACCGGACTTGATACCATGACAAAAGGAGCGGCGACCTTAACAGGCAATAACAGTGTTCTTACAAAAGGAGCAAGTTCCGTAGATAAAGGAACAGGTAAGTTAGTAGCGGGAAGCAGCCAGTTAGTAACTGGTGTAAAGGCTTATGCACAGGGGGTTAATGCAGCAGCGATCGGTGTACAGAGTCTTTCTTCTGGAATGAATAAGTTAGACTCCGCAGGCGGACAGCTTACTTCTGGTATTGATAAGCTTGCTACAGGAAGCGATACACTTACAAAAGGCTTAAAGACATTTAATGATGATGGAATCAGCAAGCTTTCTGACCTTGCAGGAGATGATCTTGACAGCGTGATTAATCATTTCAAGGCTGTAAAGAAGGCAGATAACAGATACAAATCCTTCGGCGGAATTAAGAAAAATGCGAAGGGAAGCGTGAAATTTGTGATTGAAACAGACCCTATCGAGGCAGACGAGAATTAAGAAAATGTCACAAAAATAGCAGATAGCAGGTAAAATTTTAAGAAATCCCTTGATAAACAATGGAAAACCTGCTATACTACGAATAGTATACTGTAGATGATAAGAGTGGGTGGGTGCCCACTCTTATTGTATGTCTGGGAAAGAGGTGAGAATCAACATGAAAAGAACAGAGATTGTTGCAAAGACGGAAGAACTGGTAACTCCGATTATTGAGGAGAATCATTTTGAACTTGTTGATGTAGAGTATGTAAGAGAAGGTGCGAACTGGTATCTTCGTGTATATGCGGATAAGGAAGGCGGCATTAACATTGATGACTGCGTACTGATCAGTCGTGCTCTTGAAGAGAAGCTTGATGCAGAAGACTTTATTTCTGATGCTTATATTTTAGAAGTGAGTTCCCCTGGTCTTGGAAGACCACTGAAAAAAGAGAAAGATTTTAAGAGAAGTCTTGGAAAGTCTGTAGAATGTAAGCTCTACAAAGCAATTAATAAACAGAAGGAATTTGAGGGAATCTTAAAAGATTTCACAGAAGATACTGTTACGATTGAAACAGAAGGGAACGAACTGGTACTTGACCGTAAGGACATTGCTATGATTCGTTTAGCTATTGATTTTTGAGAATAATATAGAAAAGAAAGCAGGAGGATAAGAGAAAATGAGTGAATTAATTGATGCTTTAAATCAATTACAAAAAGAGAAACATATTGAAAAAGAAGTAATTATGCAGGCGATTGAAGATTCTTTAGTTGCAGCATGTAACCGTGACTTTGGAAAGAATGCCATTGTAAAGGTAAACATGGACAGAGACACTGGTGATATTTCTGTTTATGTCGAAAAGACAGTTGTAGAGGAAGTAGAAGATCCAGCTACAGAAATTAGTTTAGCAGATGCAAAGATGATTCGTTTCCACTATGAGATTGGCGATGTAGTAAACATCGAAGTGACTCCAAAGAACTTCGGAAGAATCGCTGCACAGCATGCAAGAAGTGTTATCGTGCAGAAGATTAAAGAAGAAGAAAGAAGAGTGGTATTCGAGCATTTCGCACATAAAGAAAAAGACATCGTAACAGGTGTAGTACAGCGTTATAATGGAAAGAATATCAGTGTAAGTCTTGATGATAAGACAGATGCTGTTCTCACAGAAAAAGAGCAGGTTAAAGGCGAAGTATTTAAGCCAACAGACCGTATCAAACTGTACATCGTAGAAGTAAAAGATACAAACAAGGGACCTAAGATTTTAGTTTCCAGAACACATCCAGAACTTGTTAAGAGACTTTTTGAAAAAGAAGTTGCAGAAGTTTATGATGGAACAGTAGAAATTAAGAGCATTGCCCGTGAAGCAGGTTCCCGTACAAAGATTGCAGTAGCATCTAACGATCCTAATGTAGATCCTGTAGGAGCATGTGTAGGTATTAACGGAGCGCGTGTTAATGCAATCGTAAGTGACTTACGTGGAGAAAAGATTGATATTATTGAATGGAATGATGATCCAGCAGTATTGATCGAGAACGCATTAAGCCCATCCAATGTAGTCTCTGTAGATGTAGATGAAGAGGAAAAGAGCGCACGCGTTGTTGTTCCAGACTACCAGCTTTCACTTGCCATCGGTAAAGAGGGACAGAATGCCCGTCTTGCAGCAAAGCTTACAGGATATAAGATTGATATTAAGAGTGAAAGCCAGGCAGCAGAGCTTGCAGAAGAATTAGACTTCGGAGATGATTTTGGTGATCTTGATGAGGCAGAAGATTTTGACCTTGAAGCACCTGTAGAAGAGCCGGAAGTTTCCGCAAGCGAAGCGACAGCAGATTTTGAGGCAGAAGAGGTAACAGAAGAACCAGAAACAGCAGAGGATTCTTTTGAGGAAGTTTCTTCTGAGGAAGCAGACACAGACGAACAGTAAGAATGGAATCTGGTGAACAGTTATGGGAAAGAAGATACCACTTAGACAGTGTGTGGGCTGTCGTGAAATGAAGACAAAAAAAGAGATGATCCGGGTTATCAAGACACCGGAGAATGAAGTTGTACTTGATGCAAAAGGAAAGCAGAATGGCAGAGGTGCATATCTTTGTTTTTCTGCGGAGTGTCTTCAGAAAGCAAGACGTTCAAAAGGACTGGAACGTTCTTTAAAGATTTCCATTCCTGATGAGATATATGACCGATTAGAAGAGGAGTTGAAGGAACTTGACACAAAACAGTAAAGTATTATCTATGCTAGGGCTTGCTGCTAAGGCAGGAAAGGTTGCCAGCGGAGAGTTTTCTACCGAAAAGGAAGTAAAATCCGGCAATGCCTGTCTGGTAATCGTAGCAGAAGATGCTTCTGACAATACAAAAAAATTGTTCCGGAACATGTGTAAGTATTATGAAGTGCCTATGGAAATCTTTGCGACCAAAGAGGAATTAGGGCATTGGATAGGTAAAGCGTACAGGGCTTCCATCTGTATCTTAGATGAAGGTTTTGCAAAATCAATCGTAAAAAAAATAAGTCTGAATATGGAGGGATAGTGTATGCCAAAAATGAGAGTACATGAGTTAGCAAAGTTATTAGATAAAAGCAGCAAAGAAATTATAGCAGAGTTAAAACAGCAGGGAGTTGAAGTACAGAGTCATATGAGTACAGTATCAGATGAACATGTAGATAAATTAAAAGCAAAATTCCAGAAAAAAGAATCTGGTAACAACCGCGGTAACAATGAAAGCCGTAGCAACGATAATCGCGGTAGCAGAAATGATAACCGTGGAGATAGAAATAATAACCGTAACGACAACCGTGGGGACGGAAGAAATAACAACCGCAATAACGACAATCGTAATGGACGTAATGAAAACCGCGGAGATGGAAGAAATAATAACCGAAATGATAACCGTGGCGGCCGTAACAACCGTAACGACAACCGAAATGACAACCGTGGCGGCGGAAGAAATAATAATCGTAATAACGACAACCGTGGCGGGCGTAATGATAATCGCGGAGATAACCGTAACAATAACCGTAACGGAAATGACAGAAGAAACAGGCCTTCTATGGGAGATACTCCGATTAACGCAAAAGAAACAAGAAACGGCAAAGAAAACCGCCATGACATCAATCGTGAGCACAGCCGTGACAACAAGGAAAATAACCGAAATGACAACCGTGGTGGCAAGAACAACCGCCGCAATAACCGCAATAATGATTTTGGCAGCTCAAGAAAGCAGAAGAACAATAAGAAGCAGCAGGCTCCAGTACAGCCACCAAAGCAGGAAGAGCCAAAGGAAGATGTAATCCGTAACATCACTCTCCCAGATCCAGTATCCTTAAAGGATTTGGCAGATGCTTGTAAGGTTCAGCCTTCTGTTATTATCAAGAAGCTTTTCATGGCAGGACAGATGGTAACCATCAACACAGAATTCTCTTTTGATGATGCAGCAGAAATCGCTTTAGAGTATAACTGTATCGCAGAGGAAGAAGTAAAAGTTGATGTCATCGAAGAACTCTTAAAAGAGGAAGAAGAGGACGAAAGAAACTTAACAAGCAGACCACCAGTTGTCTGTGTAATGGGTCATGTTGACCACGGTAAAACTTCTCTTCTTGATGCGATTCGTTCCACACACGTTACAGCAGGCGAGGCTGGTGGAATCACACAGCATATCGGCGCTTATGTGGTAGAGATTAACGGAGAAAAGATTACATTCTTAGATACACCAGGTCATGAGGCATTTACTTCCATGCGTCTGCGTGGAGCACAGGCAACAGATATCGCTGTTTTAGTTGTTGCTGCCGATGACGGTGTTATGCCACAGACAATCGAGGCAATCAACCATGCAAAAGCTGCAGAGGTAGAAGTTATCGTTGCAGTTAACAAGATTGATAAAGAAGGTGCCAACGTTGACCGTGTAAAACAGGAACTTACTGAATACGGCCTTATCGCAGAAGACTGGGGTGGAAGTACCGTATTTGTACCAGTTTCTGCTAAGACAGGCGAAGGAATTGATGAACTCTTAGAGATGATTACTCTTACAGCAGAAGTATTAGAACTGAAAGCAAACGCGAAGAGAAGAGCCAGAGGTCTTGTTATCGAAGCGAAACTTGATAAAGGCCGTGGACCAGTTGCTACAATCCTTATCCAGAAAGGTACGCTTCATGTAGGAGACAGCATTAACGTAGGTCATGCATTTGGCCGTGTTCGTGCGATGATGGATGACAAGGGTAACCGTGTAAAAGTAGCAGGCCCATCTACCCCCGTAGAGATTCTTGGTCTTAACGATGTACCATTCTCCGGCGAGGTCCTTATGGCTCACGGAAATGAAAAAGAAGCAAGAGCAACTGCTGATGCATTTATCGCATATGGAAGAGAAAAGATGCTCGAAGAGACAAAGAATAAGTTGTCCCTTGATGATTTATTTGATCAGATTCAGGCTGGTAACGTAAAAGAATTAAACCTTGTCGTAAAGGCCGATGTACAGGGATCTGTAGAAGCTGTAAAACAGAGTCTTATGAAGCTTTCCAATGAGGAAGTTATGATTAAAGTTGTACATGGTGGTGTAGGTGCCATTAACGAATCTGATGTAATTTTAGCTTCTGCATCTAATGCAATCATCATCGGATTTAATGTACGTCCAGATGCGATGGCAAAGGCTGCAGCAGAGAGAGAAAAAGTTGACATGAGATTATACCGTGTCATCTATAACGCAATTGAAGATATCGAAGCAGCGATCAAGGGTATGTTAGATCCTGTTTACAGAGAAAAAGTAATCGGTCATGTAGAAGTACGTCAGATTTACAAAGCTTCCGGTGTTGGAACAATCGCTGGATGTTATGTACTGGATGGTACGATTACAAAAGACGCACAGTCCCGTATCGTTCGTGATGGTATCGTTATTTACGAAGGAGAACTTGCATCCCTGAAACGTTTCAAAGATGACGTAAAAGAAGTAAAAGCAGGCTTCGAATGTGGTATCGTTTTTGAAAAATACAACGATATTAAAGAAGGCGACCAGATTGAAGCTTTCGTAATGGAAGAAATTCCTAGATAACAGGAGGTACTGTTATGAGAAAGAACAGTGTAAAAAATACTCGAATTAATTCCGAGGTATTAAAAGAATTGAGCCGTATTATTTCCAGAGAAATCAAAGACCCAAGAATCGCTCCGATGACTTCTGTTGTGTCTGTGGAAGTAGCTCCGGATTTAAAGACCTGTAAAGCTTATATCAGCGTACTCGGTGATAAAGAGGCACAGGAATCTACTTTAGAAGGTCTCAGAAGTGCTCACGGTTATATCCGCCGTGAGTTAGCAAGAAGTATTAACTTAAGAAATACACCAGATGTCCGCTTTATTCTTGACCAGTCTATTGAATATGGCGTAAGTATGTCAAAGAAGATTGACGAGATTAATGCAGCAATGCATGAGAGAGAAAGAGAGGCATCGGAAGAATGAGTACAGACAAGAGAGAAAATGTGACATTTGCCGAAAGAAAAGAGAAGTTTGAGCGTCAGGTTCAGACTGCACAGACAATTGCCATATCCGGTCATATGAATCCGGACGGGGACTGCATTGGTTCCTGTCTCGGACTCTATACCTACATTGTGGAACAGTATCCAGAAAAAGAGGTAACATTATTTTTAGAACCGGTACAGGATAAATTCTCATTTTTAAAATATGCGGACCAGATTACACAGGAAAAGAAGATTGACGGACCGTATGACCTGTTTTTTTCTCTTGACTGTTCCGATACAGATCGTCTCCATGATTTCAAAGGTTATTTTGAAGAGGCAAAATACAAGATATGCGTAGACCACCATTTCACTAATGAGGGATTTGGTGACTTACGCTTTATCGTGCCGGACGCTTCTTCCACCTGCGAAGTATTGTTTGATATGTTTGACTGGGATAAGATTTCCTTTGAATGCGCGCAGGATCTTTACATGGGTATTGTTCATGATACCGGTGTATTCAAGCATACCAATACAACAAGAAAAACGATGGAGACCGCAGGTGCTTTACTTGAAAAAGGCATTCATTCCGAAGATATCATTGACCGGACATTTTACAAGAAGTCCTATGTGCAGAATCAGATTCTTGGCCGTGCATTAATGGAAAGTATCATTCTTTTGCATGGAAAGGTTATTTTTTCCATCGTTCGAAAGAGAGACTTTGACTTTTATGGAATCGACAGCAGCGATTTAGACGGAATTATTGACCAGCTTCGTGTGACAGATGGCATTGAATGTGCGATTCTCCTTTATGAGAAAGAAGATGGTAACTACAAAGTCAGTATGCGTTCTAACGATGCAGTCGATGTCAGTGCAATTGCCAAAATCTTTGGCGGCGGTGGGCATATCAAAGCTGCCGGCTGTACGGTACATGGCCAGCCAAGAGATATCGTAATGAATATCACCCATATGGTAGAGCATCAGTTAAATGAACAAGAAGAAAAGCAGGAATCAATTTATGATAAGCGGAATTCTTAATATTAAGAAAGAACCAGGTTTTACTTCCCATGATGTAGTGGCAAAGCTTCGCGGCATTGTACATCAGAAAAAAATCGGACATACTGGAACCCTTGATCCGGATGCGACCGGAGTACTTCCAGTGTGTCTTGGAAAGGCAACCAAGCTTTGTGACATTATCGGAGATTGGGATAAAACGTATGAAGCTGTTCTTTTGCTTGGAAGAGAAACCGATACCGAAGATACAAGCGGACAGACATTAAAAGAACGAGAGGTAACGGTCACGGAAGAAGAGATAAGAGATATTATCCTTTCTTTCCAGGGAAGTTACGATCAGATTCCACCGATGTATTCCGCTAAAAAGGTAAACGGAAAGAAACTCTACGAACTTGCAAGACAGGGAATCGTTATTGAAAGAAAGCCATGTCCAGTCACCCTTTCTTCTATCATTATTAAAAAAATAGATTTGCCTTACGTCACCTTTGAAGTAACATGCTCAAAAGGAACCTATATCCGCAGCCTTTGTCGTGACATTGGAGAAAAGGCAGGATGCGGCGGTTGTATGGCAGGACTTGTCCGTACCAGAGTATCTTCTTTTAAGATAGAGGATGGATTCACCCTTTCAGAAGTAGAAGACATGCGCGATGCTGATACATTACTGGAACATATCGTACCAGTCGATGAAGTATTTTTGCATCTGCCAGCTTTTTTTGTGAAAAAAGAAGGAGAAAAACTTCTCTATAATGGGAATCCGATTTCTCTTTCTTTGTGTGCTTTGGATGAAAATTCATCGATTAGTAACTGGCAATTATATGAGGACTTGTCATCTAATGAACAAATGAAAATGGAAGAAGCGGATACAGAGGATCTTGGTAAGAAAGAAAAGTCAGGCAAAGACGGAAAACAGTATAGCAGTTATACTGTTGGTAACAGATTCCGTGTTTATGACAATCAGAAAAACTTTATAGGAATTTATCAGCTTCAGGAAAAGAAGATGTTAAAACCTTATAAGTTGTTTTTGTAGGTCACTATAAGAATGATATAAAATACAAAATCCATACCGCAAGTTAGCGGTTTCGGAGGAAAAAAATGGAATATATAACAAGCTCAGACTTTCATTTCAAAGACACCGCAGTTGCACTTGGAAAGTTTGAAGGGATTCACCGGGGACACCAGCTTCTAATGGACGAAGTAAAAAAACAGGAGCTTCACGGACTGCGAAGCGTTGTATTTACCTTTGACCGTCCAACCAGACTGACCCTTACTGGTGATACAGAATATAAACAAATCTATACAAAAAAAGAACGCCGGGAAATTCTTGAAAAACGAGGAATCGACATATTGATTGAGCATCCTTTCACAAAAGAATTTGCTGCATTAACCCCTGACAGATTTATCAGGGAAGTCCTCGTAGAAAAAGTGGGGGCAAAAGTAATTGTTGTCGGAACAGACTTCCATTTCGGTAAGAACCGCTCCGGTAGTATTACAGACTTAGAAAAGCTAGAAGAAGAATGCGGATATCACCTTATTGTAGTCGAAAAGTTACAATTAAATGGAAAGGATATCAGCAGTACCAGAATTCGTGCTTCTCTTGAAAAAGGAGCAATGGAAGAAGCCAAAGCTCTCTTAGGCAGAAACTACAGTGTTTCCGGGGAAATCCTTCACGGAAATGCACTTGGACGAACTATACAGGTTCCAACCATTAACCAGCAAGTTCCGTCCTTTAAACTACTGCCGCCAAATGGTGTGTATGTTTCTAAAATCCACTGGAAAGACGAAGTTTACTACGGCATTACCAACATCGGAACCAAGCCAACCGTCAACAATACCAGCGAAAAAACAGTCGAGACCAATATCTTTGATTTCAATAAAGATGTTTATGGCGAAGAAATGGTCGTAGAACTTCTGCATTATCACAGAAAAGAAACTCGTTTTTCTTCTGTAGAGGCATTGCAGGCACAGCTTTTTCAGGATATTGAATTTGGAAAGCAGTATGTTACTAATGTACTGTCTCATTGATATATGTGATTTGAAGGACTATTGTAACAAATTATTCTTTAAGATCAATTATTAAAAAACAAAAAGATCAAAGATAAGTTTCTATATCCGCTTAGGGATGAGTAAAGACATATCTTTGGTCTTTTTTTGTCCACTTCCAGCAAGAAGAGTTCTATCTAGAGCATTTTAAGGTAGAAAATGAATGGTGTCCGTTACTGATTTTTTATTCGCCTCTTTTAAATCCCATTTTGGCTAAGGTAGGGGATGAATTGTGTCTGTTGTCCATTGGATTTGACAGCTTATCATCCATAAAATAAATAAATTTCACAATAAAATCAAAATATTTTTGTGGAAATTGTCTGAAAACTAGTGTATAATAAAATTAAATGCAAAAGCAAAGGCTTATGCATATCCTGAAAAGAATGACAAAAGGAGTGGTCTTATGAACACAATAATCACAATCGGAAGACAGTACGGAAGCGGCGGAAAAGAAATCGGTAAGAAGCTTGCTGAATATTATAACATACCATTTTATGATAAAGAACTTTTAAAAGTGGCAGCCAAAGAAAGCGGTATCTGCGAGGAGATGTTTGAAAACTTCGATGAGAAACCAACCACAAGTTTTCTCTACTCCCTCGTAATGGATCCATACGCATTAGGCTATAACGCAGCCTCCTTTGATATGCCACTCAACCAGAAGGTATTCCTTGCCTCCTTTGATGCCATCAAAAAGGTAGCAGATGAAGGTCCATGTATTATCGTAGGCCGCTGTGCAGACTATGCCTTAAAAGACTATGACAATAAGCTGAATGTATTCATTCACGCACCAATGACTTTCAAAAAGTCCCGTATCCAGGAACAGTACGAAGTTCCTGAAGCCAAAGTCAAAGACGTAGCTATCAAGACAGATAAGCAGCGTGCAAGCTACTATAATTACTACACTTCTAAGAAGTGGGGAGACTTGAAGAGTTATGATCTTTGCATTGATAGTAGTATCTTAGGTATTGATGGAACGGTGGAACTGATCAAACAGGCTGTAGCATTAAAAGAGAAGAATTTATAAAGAGACGAAATAAGTCACGTTAGTTTATCGTAAGCTGACGAAAACTCCAAAGAACCTATCCTCCTATCTGTGACTTTAGTCGCGGCGCGTTGAATGTTCGCTTACATGCTCGCATCCAACACTTGCTCCGAGGCCACAGATAGGAGGATAGGTTCTTTGGAGTTTTCTGTCTTTGATTACGGCCGAGACAAAGAGATTATTTTTGCCTTCTTTGTACCGATGGAAAAACGAGGTGAGTGTTATGTTATTGACTGAATTTGACCAGAAAAGTTATGATAATGGTTTGATAAAAGTCGGTGTGGAAAGGGGGAGAGAAGAAGAACGCATAAAAAATATACGCAATATGTTCACACTGAATCTTCCACCGGAAATAATAGCGAAGACTTGTGAAGTTCCTGTAGATTATGTATTAGATTTGAAAAAAGATTTGGAAAATAACGAAGGAAGATAGATAATTATCAGAAGGGATGAGCTGCGAATCATACGAATCGCTCTCATTCTTTTTGTTTTTTGTTCAACAAAATTTAAAAATAAGAAAAATAAAGAAAAGGTATTGAGAAAATAGCATAAATAAATTATTATATATAATATAAAAATTGTCGAAAATATCATAAAAAAGTGTTTTGTTGGTTTGAAGGAGAATGAAATGACTAGAGTATTATTTTCACCGATAGGGGGAACAGACCCTATTTCGAATTGCAGGGATGGGGCTATGTTGCATATATGTCGTGTGTATAAACCGGATATTGTGTATTTACATATGTCGAAGGAGATGCTGGAATTTCAGAGGCAGAATGACAGATATAGATATTGTATAAAGAAGCTGGGGGAGAAGTTAGAACATTCTTTTAAGGTAGTGGTTATAGAGCGGGAAGACTTGGAAGAAGTTCAGATTTTTGATTCGTTTATTGATGAGTATCAGGAGATTTTGCAAGATATCTTAATGAAACATAAAGGATGTGAGTTGTATCTTAATGTATCATCAGGGACTCCGGCCATGAAAAGTTCTTTGCAGATTCTTGGGGTTTTATCAGAAGGCAGGATGAAGACAATTCAGGTCAGTACACCGGTAAGGAAGATTAATCCGCATTTGGAAAGCCATAATGATTATGATGTAGAGTTATATTGGGAATGTGATGATGATAATAGCGAAGAATTATTTAAAAACCGCTGTCAGGAATCGCAGAAGAACAATTTACTAGATGAGATAAAAAGACAGAGCATCATCAGATACATCGAGGCTTATGATTACAGTGCGGCATTGTCGGAGGCAAAGACATTAGTTGAACCGCTTCCGATAATGGCACAGAAGTATTTGAGATCGGCACATCATCGGACGCAGTTAAACTTTATAGGAATAGATAATGAACTTGGCAAAGAGAAGAAAAAGATATTACCTGTTTCTGATGAGAAAGTCTGTAATATTTTTGAGCATATTCTTAATCTTCAGATAAAAGTACAGAAAGAAGAATATGTTGATTTTATCAGAGGAATCACACCAGTATTGGTTGATTTATTTCAGATTGCGTTAAAAGAAAGTGGCGGCCTTAATTACAGGCAGTATGTAAAGACCAACAGGCAGGGCGTAGAAAAATGGGATATAAATAAATTAGAAATGAATCCTCGTCTTCTGCAGGTATTTCGTAATAACTTTGGTTTGAATTTTAAATCTACACCAGTCTATTCTTCTAATTTATTGCCTTGTATTGAAGAATATTCGGACAATGAAGAACTCATAAATTTAAGTAAAAAATTAAGAGAATTTGAAGAAAACGTCAGGAATATGGCTGCGCACAAAATTGTATCAGTAACAAAAGAATGGATTAAACAATACAGTAATGGCTATACACCAGAGAAGATTTTTAGTATGTTAAAAGAATATGTACAGCTTTTAAATGTGGGAATAAAGGAAAGCTACTGGGATTCTTATGATGCGATGAATCAGTTAATAATAGAGTTAATAAAACGGAGATAACATGCTTGCAAAATTAGAATTATGGATAGAATACGAACAAAAAGAAAAGCTTACTTATAATATATCATCGTTAATGCATGGGATTCTCATGGAACAGCTTGACCCGGCATATGGGGGGATATTACACAGAAATGGGCAGAAGCCTTTTCATCAAAGTGTTTCTGAGATGCGGGACAATCGCTTTAAATGGACGATATGTACGCTGAATGCAGAGGCTAAAAGACAGATTATTGATGTCCTTGTTACAAAGAAGCATTTCTATATGAAACATAAAGATTTGAAATTAAAAGTTACAAAATGGAACCTTTCAGGAACGAGTTATGACGAATTAATTGAACGATATTATTTCCAGAAAAATACAAGAAATATCCTAATACGTTTTGTGACACCTACATCATTTAAAAGTAATGGACGATATGTTTTTATGCCGGATGTGCATTTTATTTTTCAGAGTCTCATTAATAAATATAATGCCTTTGCCAATGACACATCTGTAGAGGGAGAAGAGATTTTAGAGCATTTTGAAAAATATGCTATGATACAGCGGTATAAGCTAAAAAGTGTGAGATATGCTCTGGAGGGAGTATGGATTTCTGCCTTTGTCGGTGAGATTGTGATGCATATTAACGGACCGGAACAAATGGTCAACCTAGCGCATATGCTCGTTGCTTTTGGAGAATATGCAGGTATAGGAATTAAATCATCTCTGGGGATGGGAGACATAGAGAAGGGAGAGAAAAAAACAGATGACAGATGAACGAATAAAGCTGATTATCGGCAGTCTGCTCCACGATGTGGGAAAGATTATTTATCGAACTTCTGACAGGAGAACGCACGCAGAAAGTGGTTATCATTTTTTGAAAGAAGAGACCAATATAGAAGATGTAGAGATTTTAAATCAGGTAAGATACCATCATGCGAGAGAATTAAAAGCTGCCCATCTGCCGCAAGACTCCCTCGCTTATATCACTTACATTGCAGATAATATTGCAGCGGCGATGGACAGAAGAAGTAAAGAGGATGGAGAAAAGGGGTTTATAAAAGACCAGCCGTTAGAAAGTGTTTTTAATATTTTAAATGGCAATCAGGAGAGAAAGCTGTATCGGCCAATGATGCTTGATGTAAACGGAGACATGAATTGCCCAGTTAGTAGAAAAGTTTCTTACACAGAAGGATTTTATTATGGGGTAAAAGAAAAGATTAAAAACTGTCTGTTGGAATTTCAGTGGAACGATGCCTATGTGAATGTCATTTTGGAGATTTTAGAGGCAACCACGATTTTCGTGCCATCATCCACTTCCACAAATGAACTGGCAGATATTTCCTTATATGATCATGTAAAAATGACAGCAGCGATTGCAACGTGTATTCATGACTATCTTTTAAAGGAAAATATCACAGATTATAAGACAGCGCTATTTAAAAAAGCAACAAGCTTTTATTCCAAGTCAGTTTTTTATCTATATAGCATGGATATTTCGGGAATTCAGGACTTTATCTATACTATTACAAGTAAAGGGGCATTAAAAGGGCTTCGTTCTCGTTCTTTTTATCTGGAAATTATGATGGAACATCTGATAGACAGCCTGTTGGAAAAATTATTCTTATCCAGAGTGAATCTTATTTATTCGGGAGGAGGTCATGCCTATATTTTACTGCCAAATACAGAAAAAGTACGAAAAATAGTGGAAGACTTTGAGCGGGAAGTGAACGAATGGTTTTTAGAAATGTTTGAGACGCAGATCTATATAGCAGGAGGCGGTGCGGTCTGTAGTGCAAGTGACTTTTGGAATGAGCCGGAGGGCTCTTATAGAGAAATTTTCCGAAACATTTCTAAAGAAATCTCTTTTAAAAAGTTACATAGATATTCGCCGAAGCAGATTATAAAGTTGAATCATTCTGGTATGCCATATGGAGAGCGGGAATGTAGCGTTTGTCATAGACATAATTATTTAAAAGATGGAGAAACAGAATGTGAAATCTGTTGGGCATTAAAACAGATGTCGGGAAATATTTTAAAAGGTGATTTTTTTACAGTTACAAGTAAAAAGGAAAAGACTTGCCTTCCACTTTCGGGAAACTGTTATCTTGTCACAGATACGGAAAGTACCCTTCGAAAACGAATGAAAGAAGATAAGTACTATATCCGTTCCTACAGTAAAAATAAACCGTATTCTGGCTACTATGTTTCTACTAAGTTATGGGTAGGGGATTATGTTAATGGAGAAACTTTTGAAGAACTGGGTCAAAGGGCAACAGGAATAGAGCGTATCGCTGTAATGCGGGCTGATGTTGACAATTTAGGACAGGCATTTGTAAGAGGATTTGAAAATGAGAAAAATGGTAGCAAATATGTTACGCTGTCAAGAACAGCAACTTTTTCAAGAAAGCTTTCCATGTTTTTCAAATATCATATAAATTCGATTCTGAAAGAAGGCGGATATAGTATTTTAGAAGAAGAGTCACAAATGGAAAAAGAAGACGACAAAAGAAATGCACTTATCGTTTACTCTGGTGGAGATGACATCTTCATTGTCGGTGCCTGGGATGATATTATCGGATTTGCCGTAGATTTGCATGATAATTTAATGGAATACTCCCAGGATACATTAAAGATAAGCGCAGGAATCGGTATTTATCCATCTAAATATCCGATATCCATTATGGCAAGGGAAACAGGTCGGCTGGAAGAAGCAGCAAAAAGTGTGGAAGGAAAGAATGCCGTTGCCTTATTTGATGAAAAATATACTTTTCCATGGGAAGAATTTATAGAAAATGTAGTGGAAGAAAAACTGTATTTTATTCAGAAATATTTTAAAGTTGTCGATGAGAAGGGTAAGAACTTCCTTTACAACTTGCTAGAGCTGGTAAGAAAGAGAAAAGAAGATAAAATTAACATTGCACGTTTTGCCTATCTTCTTGGAAGAATGGAGCCTAAAGTACAAAGAGGGGAGAAGAAAGAAGAAATAGAAGAAAAGAGAGATCTTCACAGAGAATTTTCCAGGAAAATGTATGAATGGATTCGGGTAGAAAAAGACGCAAAAGAGTTGGAAATGGCAATTTATCTCTATGTGTACACAAAAAGAGAAAAGGAGGAGCACGATGGGGTTAACGAGTGAGAATTATGTAGATGAAGCGGAGAGAGTGATAAAGACCTTATTTGAGAGAGATAGAGATGGAAAAGTGAGGATAAATTATAAAGGATTTCCGATTATCAATTTAACAACTTCTAAAATAAGGGGAATTCTTTCGTTAGTTACAGAATTATATAATGATATTATTCACGAACCAGCAGATGAACTTGGAGAAGAATATATAGAACGTATTCAGTATTTAAGACTGCGCATTACCTATGAAGCAGGCCGGGATGATGAGGTTAGAAAGTTTGTAAAAAACAGCAGACTGATTGTATATGTGAAAGCAATTAAAAATAAAAATGATTTTTTACGATTTACAAAATATGTAGAAGCATTGGTAGCATATCATAAATACTATGGTGGAAGGGATGCGTAGGTGAGAAGAATGTTTGGAAAGTTAAAAATATCAGGCGAAATAGAAGTTGTAACAGGAATGCATATTGGCGGTTCCAGCCAGTTCTCAGCGATTGGTGCTGTAGATTCTCCAGTAATAAGAGACAGTTATACCGATAAGCCAATGATACCGGGAAGTAGCTTTAAAGGGAAAATGAGAACACTTCTTGCAAAACAGTATTCTAGGACAGCAATGCTTCAAGAACATAATGCTGATCCCGAAATTGTATTAAGACTTTTTGGTTCATCCAATAAAAATGCCATAAGACCGAGCAGACTTCTTTTTTCGGATATGTTTCTTTTAAATGAACAGGAATTAAAGGCAGTAGGAATTGATTCTGTAACAGAGGTGAAGTTTGAAAATTCAATCAATCGTTTAACAGCAATTGCAAATCCAAGACAGATTGAACGAACGATTCGTGGAAGTAAGTTCGGCTTAGATATCATTTACAATGTCGAAGAAGAAAAGGAAATCGAGGAGGACTTTAAGGCAATCAAAGAAGGAATGTTATTATTAGAGTATGACTATATCGGCGGGCATGGTTCCCGTGGATACGGCAAGATTAAAATAAACGGATTAAAAGTAGAAACTGCAATAGGAGACGTTGATTCTAAAGTTATTGATTCCTGTAACGAGATATTAAAGGAAGTGTAGTGTATGTTTTATAAAATACTAAAATTGCACTTTTTAACAGGGATACATATTGGAAATGGAATGCTTACAGATGGAGAATTTGTAATTCACGCAGATACGATATTTTCTGCTCTGTGTCTGGAGGCAATGCATTTACCAGATGGCATCAAAAAGTTAGTTGAAAAGTGTAAAAATGGTTCGATTCGTTTTTCGGATGGTTTGCCATACATAGAGGATAGATATTATATCCCAAAGCCATATATGGCATTTGACGTAAAAGACGATGGGAATTCCATAAAGAAAAAAGCGTTTAAAAAGTTAAAATATATTCCGTTGAATAAGTTAGATGTATACGAAGAAGGTAAGCTTGATGCGGTAGCGGAGGTAGATCTTTTTAAAAACTTAGGCAAATATGAAATGCGTTCCAATGCGATGGTAGGAAGAGGAGAAGACGCAGAGCCATATCATGTAGGTGTGTATCATTTTGGAGAAAAGAATGGATTATATTTATGCGCTTCTTTTGCGACAAAGGAAGATGAAAATTATTTTTCTATGCTCCTTAATGCGGTAGGGCTTGTAGGAATCGGCGGAAAGAGGAGTGGCGGGTTTGGAAAGTTTCAGGTAGAAATGTTGGAATGTCCGGCAGAATTTCTTAACCGGCTCAATAACAGTAACTATAAAAAATATATCAGCTTATCCATTTCCTTACCGAAAGAGCAGGAGATGGAAATTGCCTGCCAGAATGCCAGTTATCTGTTGGTGAAAAGGAGTGGTTTTGTATATTCTGATACTTATTCTCCAAACTTTCAGAAGAAAAAAACATTGTATTATTTTGCAGCAGGCTCCTGTTTTGAAAATATGTATGAGGGAGATATTTATGATGTTTCCTGCCAGGGAAAACATTCGGTATACAGATATGGACTGCCATTCTTTCTGGGGGTGAGTTCGTGAGCAGTTATTTAAAAAACTATACGATAGAATTAACAACATTGGCACCCGTATTTATTGGTTCGGGAGAACAGCTTGGGAAAAAAGAATATATTTATAATAAGTATGAGAAAAAAGCCTGGATTTTCGATAGAAAAACTTTGTATAAACATATTTTAGAAGAGAATCTCAGTGATGCTTATGAAAGATATATGCTTGGGAAAAATGGAGATTTATATGTCTGGATGAAAGAAAATAATATTTCTAAGTCAAAATATAGTATCTGGGCAAAATATTGCTTAGATTGTTCTTATGCAGAATTGTCAGAAAGAAATAGAGACATTTCCTTATTTGTAAAAGATCCCTACGGTTTGCCGTACATACCAGGGAGTAGTCTGAAAGGTGCCATACGGACAGTTTTGTTAGGTTATAAACTTTCAATGAATCCTCCTGTGGGACAGTTACAGTCAGATATCAAATATAATAGCAGGGCGAGAAGACGAAATGAATTGTCAAGTAAGTTGAAAAGACCTTCCCAGATGTTAGAACAAACTTTTCACACACTTGAAAAGGAAAAAGTAAAAAAAGAAAATGCAGTCTGCGATGAACTTTCGGGATTGCGAATCAGTGACAGCAGACCATTGTATGTTCAGGATTTAATCCTTTGCCAGAAAATAGATAAAGGAATGGATGGCAATAACCAAATACTTCCTATCTTCCGAGAATGTTTGAAACCAGAAATAAAAATCTATTTTGACATGACAATTGACGAAAGTATCTGTAATTATAAAAAGTCAGATATCTTAGAGGCAGTAGCATACTTTTTTGATAATGCCAATAAGCAGTATAAAAAATATGGAGCATTGAGTCAGGACAGAAAATGTGTTATAACAATAGGAGGGGGAGCGGGTTATATCAGCAAAACAGTTCCTTATAATATCTATCCAGATAGAGAGGCAGTACAAGTTGTTTCAAACATATTAGAGGTCTCTGCCCCGAGACATGGACACAAAAACGATGTCAAAAGGGGAGTATCACCCCACACATTAAAAACAACAAAATATGGTGGAAGAACCTATCAATTTGGACAGTGCGAAATAAAAATCACAGAAAATGAAACCCCATTATAGCAAAAACATAGGGCATTCACAAAGCATTTTACCACGCAAGGCTTAAAATAATCCTCTGAGGATGATTATATGAAAACATTAAACTCTTTTATCATTAAAATATCATTTGCCACGCAAACCAGCGAAAAAAGCCGCTTGGGGAGGGAGAATTGGCGGATGGTGTTTAGATAAGAGAGTCCCCGTGAGGGGACGGAAACACTTCGTCTAAATATTGTTTTGCTTCTTTTTCATTCTGGTTTAGATAAGAGAGTCCCCGTGAGGGGACGGAAACTTTCTTTTGTTTTTTCTTCAACACAAGTCCTTTGTTTAGATAAGAGAGTCCCCGTGAGGGGACGGAAACTTTTGTTTATATCTTGTTCTCTCTGTTATTGATTGTTTAGATAAGAGAGTCCCCGTGAGGGGACGGAAACTGTTTCTCCTTTTCTTTTTTAAATTGATTGTTTATCTGTTTAGATAAGAGAGTCCCCGTGAGGGGACGGAAACTTAATTTTACTGTACCAAAATCTGTTTTAACTTCTGGTTTAGATAAGAGAGTCCCCGTGAGGGGACGGAAACTTTTATTTTCCTCCTACTTGATTGTTTTGTGTTTTGTGTTTAGATAAGAGAGTCCCCGTGAGGGGACGGAAACAAATCTTCGACACCTTCATATTCTCGACTTGGTACGGGTTTAGATAAGAGAGTCCCCGTGAGGGGACGGAAACGGTTATGTAGTATCAAACAAATTAATGCCAATAGGGTTTAGATAAGAGAGTCCCCGTGAGGGGACGGAAACTTTAATCCTTTCAATTCTTCTATCCTGTTATAATTGTTTAGATAAGAGAGTCCCCGTGAGGGGACGGAAACGTCCTCGTCGTCTTCTTCTTCCTCAACCTGTGCTTTTGTTTAGATAAGAGAGTCCCCGTGAGGGGACGGAAACTGATTGCCGAGCAAAACCCGGCGGTGCTTACTTCTTGGTTTAGATAAGAGAGTCCCCGTGAGGGGACGGAAACTCTACATAATTTTCGACCATAGAGGCAAGGGTATAATAGTTTAGATAAGAGAGTCCCCGTGAGGGGACGGAAACGGTTTCCAAAATTAAGCTAACATTTACATCCCAGAGTTTAGATAAGAGAGTCCCCGTGAGGGGACGGAAACCGTGCCCTTCAAAAATCATTAAATTTTCCATCTAGGTTTAGATAAGAGAGTCCCCGTGAGGGGACGGAAACCCTGTCCATGACACTAATTACAATCACTCAGCTAATTATTTAGATAGAAGAGTCCCCGTGAGGGGACGGAACCCCTTTCTCTCAGTTCACTATTCCATTGTAGCTTGATACACTTAGATAAGAGAACCCCATAAGGGGACAAACACCACCAGAAAATCTCCATTAAAGAAAGGAGACTCAAATGAGCTTACTCTACATTAATGAAAACGGAGCAGTCATTGGTATTGATGGATGTAGATGCACCATAAAGTACGCAGATGGAATAAAACGCTCCCTCCCAATCGAATCTTTAGAAGCAATCACGATCATGGGAAAATCACAGATGACAACACAATGTACTGAAGAATGTTTGAAAAGAGGAATCCCTGTTTCTTACTTTTCAAAAGGCGGAGTCTACTTTGGACGACTTCAATCTACAGGACATATTAATGTGGCAAGACAGAGAAAACAAAGTGCTTTGTATGATACAGAATTTTCCATAAAATTAGCAAAGCGAATTATTGATGCCAAATTAAGAAATCAAAGTGTAGTTCTTCGTCGTTACGAAAAAAGTAAAGGCCTACAATTAGACGAAATTCAAAAAATGCTAAGTGTCTGCCGGGCAAAAGTTTTTAGATGTGATAGTATCCCGGAGATTATTGGTTATGAAGGACAGGGAGCAAAATACTACTTTAAAGGCTTGTCACAATGCGTTGACGAACCATTTCAATTTAAGGGAAGAAGCAGGCGACCGCCATTGGATGAATTCAATTCCATGCTCAGTCTGGGCTATTCCATCCTCATGAATGAAGTCTATTGTAAAATCGAAACTAAAGGATTAAATCCATACTTTGGCTTTATGCACAGAGATGCAGAAAAACACCCTACATTAGCCAGCGATTTGATGGAAGAATGGCGGGCAATTATTGTAGATTCGACAGTAATGAGCATGATAAATGGACATGAAATATCCTTAGATGATTTTACAACCAGATTAGATCAGCCAGGAATCTATATTCAGAAAAATGGCTTGAAGAAATATTTAAATAAACTGGAGAAAAAATTGCAAACTTCAGTAAAATATCTCTCCTATATAGACTATGCCGTCAGTTTCCGAAAAGCCATTCAATTACAGGTAAACCAATTAGCAAAAGCCATTGAGATGGAGAATGTGAGTTTTTATGAGCCAGTTCGAATTCGATGATATGGATGATTTAAATGAAGAATACTATTTTGACACAATAGAAGAATTCCAGTCAGAAAGATACTTTGTTTTAGTCATTTACGATATTGTTGATAATAAAAAAAGACTAAAACTTTCCCAATATTTACTTGGTTATGGAATCAGAGTGCAGAAATCTTCCTTTGAAATGATGATTACAAAAGAAAAATATAATAAACTAATAAAAGAACTCCCCACTTACATAGAAGAAGGAGAAGACAGCATCCGCCTGTATAAAATTCTCGGGAAAGGGCAAATGAAGGCCTGGGGACAGGAAAATTTGGAGGAGGAAATAGAAGAAGTAGTTATTATATAGAAAATGCCATGAAAAAAATACTTTCAAATATAAGATGATATTGTATGTTTTAGAAAATTATGACAATATACAAGTACAAAATCTAGATTGTTGAGGTGAGATTATGCGGGTTTCTCAGAATGTAATGGAAGCAATGGAAGAACGTTTGGAAAATGTCTTTCTACCATACAGAGTTATAATCTTGATTATGAAGAGATTGGCACTTTTGTCGTACACGGTAAACCATGCGTACCATGACATTCCCTCTTCCCTATGAGATAATAGCCCCAGGAGGTTATGTTATGGATAAGATCACACATAAAGTTCGCTGTGAACAGTGGACAGCTATCATCAATGAATGCCTTGCAAGTGGAATGCCAAAAACGACATGGTGCAGAGCTAATGGCATCTCCGACAAACAATTCTTTTACTGGCAGAGGATTCTCCGGCAGGAAGCTTACCAACAGATGGAATCTCAAAGTTCTTCCCCTGCTTCTTCTGCACTTGTTCTCAATGATAAAAAAGAACAAGCTTCTCATCCAGCATTTGTTGAGATACGTCCTGATGCGATGCCAGAGGAGGAATCTACCGTTTTCAGACCAGATGTTATTATCCGTTCTGGAAATCTGGTAATGGAGATCTCCAATACTGCTTCAGAGGAACTGATACAAAAGATCTGGGGACTGTTTCATGTTTAATGATGCCGTTGGTTTTAAAAAGATATTTCTAAAAGTAGGGTATACAGACCTTCGAAAAGGTATCCCCGGTCTTACTGCCATGATCAGGGAATCTTTTGGATATGATCCTTATGAGAAAAATGTCCTTTTCCTATTCTGTGGACGTAAGGCTGACAGGATCAAAGGACTTGTTTTTGAAGGAGATGGATTCTGCCTTGTCTATAAACGGCTTTCCACAAACAGTCGTTTTCAATGGCCCCGTTCCGAAGATGAGCTTAAGGAGATCACTCCACAGCAGTTTAAATGGCTCATGGAGGGATTGACCATTATGCCAAAGAAAAAGATAAAGGAACTGGTAACACCGCCGGAGTATCTTTTATGATTGTGCATTATGTAGAAAATAAATCGTTTCTTTTTGTGGATAAAGACAGCTGTCCACAAGAGGATCTTTCTTTTTACTGGGATTTAAGTCTATCCCTGGAGAACTGTGGATAACTCTTTAAAAAACTAAAAGATCAGCTAGTTTTTTAAAGAGATCCCTCTTTTTTTCTATGGTAAAAATGACGAAACCTCTTTTGCATGCGATTCGCTTTTTTTTCTCTCTAAGGTATAATACTTTTAGAAAGGAAGAGACACATGGGCGAGATATTTAGCAGGGATGAATTAAAACAATGTAATAAGGAAGTTCTCATTACACTTTTTCTGAAGCTGCAGGAGCAGATGATAGAGATGAACGGAAAACTGGACCGTATGGCAGAGCAGCTTGCGGTTGCCCAGAATCACCGGTATGGCCGGAAATCAGAGAAACTGGATGTGATAGACGGGCAGTTATGCTTTAACTTCAATGAAGCAGAAGCACTGCTCGAAAACATCTATGTTGTGGAACCGGTAGAAGAAGACGTTATACCAACCGTAGTAAAACGTAAGAAGACAAGAGGAAAGAGAAAAGAAGATCTTTCCAGGCTTCCTGTAGAGACAATCTCCCATACATTATCTGAAGAGGAACTCACAGATATCTTTGGCCCGGATGGCTGGAAACAGCTTCCGGATGAAACGTATATGCGGGTAAAGGTAGAACCAGCCAGATATACAGTAGAAGAACATCATGTCTGTGTCTATGCCGGAAAAACAACGGATAAGATCGTAAAGGCTTTCCGGCCAAAGAGCCTTTTAAGGAACAGTATCGCAACCCCATCTCTGGTCGCAAGCATTATGAACGCCAAATATGTAAATGGCATGCCCCTTGACAGGATTGCCACTGATTTCAGGAGAAATGAGGTAAATATCTCAAAACAGGTGATGGCTAACTGGGTGATCCGATGCAGCGAGCGTTATCTCAGTCCTGTCTATTTCCGCTTACATGAACTGCTGCTTAAATATAACGTGATCCAGCAGGATGAAACTCCGGTCGAAGTCTCAAAAGATGGCCGGCCGGCGAACAGCAAGAGTTACATGTGGGTATACCGGTCAGGAAAGTATTATACCGACCGGGTCATCATTCTTTATGAATATCAAAAGACCCGGAAGGCAGAACATCCCCAAAGATTTCTGGAAGGATTTCACGGAGTCTGTGAATGCGATGCCTATGCAGTATATGAAAAAATGGACCGGGAGAACCCGGACATCGCCTTTGCGTTCTGCCATGCCCATGCCCGCAGATATTTCGCTGAAGCATTAAAGGCACTGCCGAAAGATCAACGGGATAAAGCGAAAGGAACCATTGCCCATGAAGCACTGGAACGGATCGCAGGCATCTATCATATGGATAACCAGCTTTCAGAACTCAGTGAAGAAGAAAGATACCGAAAAAGACAGCTTCTGGTAAGACCGTTAGTAGAGGCTTTGTTTGCGTGGCTGAAAAAAGTCCGGGATGAAAAAATGGTCCCAGAAGGAGGAAAAACGATGAAGGGAGTAAACTACTACCTGAATCATGAAAAGCAATTCCTCGAATTCCTGAATCACGGAAACGTCCCACTGGACAATAACGCAACAGAATCCGCATTGCGAAATTTCTGTATGCATAAACATACATGGAGGCTGATAGATACCATAAATGGAGCAAAAGCCAGTGCCTTAGTTTACAGTATTGTAGAAACAGCAAAAGCAAACGGACTCAATCCATTTCGGTATCTGGAGTTCCTGCTGACAGAAATGATGGAACATGAAGAAGATACGGATTATGGATTTCTTGATGACCTGTTACGATGGTCTGAATCTATACCTGATATCTGTAAAATACAAAGTAAAAAATAAAAATGGCCACTGAGTAATCAGTGGTCATTTTTTTAGTCAAGGTACTTATGATTTACCGTGTACGCTAGAACTGAGATGAAAGTACAGTTATCTTTAGATCAAAAGAGCACAGCGACTGTTAAGTACGAATCTAGGCTTTAGCCAAGACAGCTAATGCAAGGAGAATTAGAGTAAGTGGTAGATAGTCCGTATCTGGATTTTACCTCCAACCAGTGCCATAATAGTCCTAAAGATTATTAAAAGTCTTAAAAGTTCAGTACTCAACTTTTAGGACTGGACAGGAGGCATTTTCTATGAGTTCTATCACCACGGCTGTTGCTGTAGATTATCGGTTACAACAATGGGCTCAGTTAGTGAAAGACTGTCAGAACCGTCCTCAGGATATGACAGTTGAACAATGGTGTGATACAAAAGGTATCTCAAAATCGAATTATTATTATCGTTTACGCTGTATCCGTAAAGCCTGTCTGGAGCACGTCCAGGACAATTCTGTCTCATGCCAGCAGGTAGTTGAAATCCCTGAAAAGATCACTCAACAGTCCAGATCGGAGAGTCCTTCCGATATCTCTATTGAAATAAATGGAGTTGTTATCCACATAAAAGAAGATATTTCAGAATCCCTTTTGGAAAAGATAATACGGGTGGTTTCTCGTGCTAAATGATGCTACTTGTTTTAAAAAGATCTTTATTGTTACCGGTTATACTGATCTTCGTTCCGGGATTGACCGTCTGGCAGATACCATACGTTCTTATCTGGGAGAAGATGCGATCGAAGCGGATACCCTTTATCTTTTTTGTGGAAGGAGAACAGACCGGATCAAAGGGCTGGTCTGGGAAAATGATGGATATCTCCTGCTTTATAAAAGGTTAGAAGCCGGTCAGTTTCAGTGGCCAAGGACAGAATCCGAAGTTCGTTCTATTACAGAGCAGCAGTTTCGCTGGCTTATGGAAGGACTCACGACTCATCCCAAAAAGCAGGTGAAACGATTGAAAAAAGCACCGGATTATACTTTGTAACTTTTATGCATAACGTAGAAATTTCAGACTGCTTTCCAAGTGGGAAAAGATCACTTCCTTTTCTGTTTTTCTTTGTATTCTGGAAGCCAGGATTGTTCTGTACAAAGAAACAAATGATGTTTTTCTAAAAAAAGAGGCATTCCGTTTCTCGTGGCAGGTATGGCTCCTGTGAACGAAAACCTTATAGTCATACTGACGAAAAGAAGGATAAGAAAGATTCGCCAGAAGTGCTGTCTTCTGCTATAATAAAGATAGTTTTAGAAAGGGAAGGCCTCTGTTATGCAGATGAAATATACAGAAGAAAAACTGAATACCTTTTCGAAAGAGACACTCATTCAGTTGTTTCTCACACAGCAGGAACAGCTATCAGAGATTGACGGGAAACTCCAGCTTGTGTTGGAACAGCTGGCAGTAATGAACCAGAACCGTTTTGGAAGAAAGACGGAACAGATGCCTGTACCAGAGCAGCTGGCATTTACAGATGTAGATGGGGAACTGGTACTGTTTAATGAAGCAGAGGTTCTTGCTGCTCTGGATGAAAGGGAAAAAGAAACCACTGTAAAAAAACGTCCAGTAAAGAAAAAAGGAAAACGAGAAGAAGACCTTTCCGGGATACCGGTGGTAAAAGTAGAACACTATCTGACAGAGAAAGAACTGGAGGATCTATTTGGAAAGGCGGGCTGGAAACAGCTGCCTGATGAGATATACAAACGGTACCGTTTTATCCCTGCAAAAGTAGAAGTAGAGGAACATCATGTTGGAGTTTATGCCAGCAAAGAGGGAGATACGATGAAAAAAGCCCCACATCCAGCCTGTCTGCTGAGAGGAAGTCTTGTATCCCCATCTCTTGAGGCGGCCGTACTCAACGGAAAATACATCAACGCAGTTCCATTTGCCCGTCTGGAAAAAGAGTTCGGGCGATATGGACTTGCCATCACCCGTCAGAACATGGCGAACTGGACAATCGAATGTGCAGACCGGTATCTTGCCGTATTTTATGATTATCTTCATAAGTATATCTACAAGAGTCCTGTTATCCATGCAGATGAGACTCATGTTCTGGTAAGAAAAGATGGAAGGGAAGCCGGGAGCAAGAGTTATATGTGGGTCTACCGAACGGGAGAGAAAGAAAAAAAGGCAGTGATCCTTTATGAATACCAGAAGACGCGAAAAGCAGACCATCCGGAAAGATTCTTAAAAGATTATAAAGGGATCTGTGTAACAGATGGCTATCAGGTATATCACAAACTGGGAGAAGAAAAAGAGGGTCTGACGATAGCCGGATGCTGGGCACATGCAAGACGAAGATATGACGAAGCTGTAAAAGCCCTTCCGTCAAAGAGTCGAAAAAGCAGTATTGCATGGCAGGCACTGGAACAGATTCAGATGATATACCATGTAGATAATACATTAAAGGAGTTAAAACCTGAAGAACGAAAAAAACGCCGACAGAGTAGTGTGAAACCACTGGTGGAGGCCTATTTTGCGTGGGTAAAAGAGAAAAAAGCAGATGGAAGGATCTCAGAAAAGAGCAAGGCAGGAAGAGGATTGAGTTATTCAATCAATCAGGAAAAATATTTAAAAGTATTTCTGGAAGATGGAAATGTGCCGATGGACAATAATGCGGCGGAAAGAGCAATCAAGAATTTCTGCATCGGCCGGAAAAACTGGCTGATTATAGATACGATACGGGGAGCACAGTCCAGTGCCATCATTTATAGTATTGCAGAAACAGCAAAGGCAAACAACCTGAAACCATATGAGTATTTTGAATATTTACTGGAAGAAATACCACAGCACATGGAAGATACAGACTTGAGTTTTTGTGAAGAACTGTTACCATGGTCAACAAATCTTCCAGAAAAATGTAGAAAACCAGAGAAAAAATAAGACCGCCAAAAGGCGGTCAAAATTTAGTCAAGGTACTCGCTATCTACCACTTACGAATTAGAATTCAAAAGTGTCACAGCTTTTGGATTCTTTTGGTTAGAACTAAAGGGAGCGGGTATAGTTTTAAACATAAAAGAAGACCATTAAAAAATGGTCTTCTTAAGATTATCGTATTACAACAACGACAACAATGTATTCTTTTTTCGGTGCAATTAATTTTATGATAATGTTTACAACCGTTTTAAACAATTTAAACATGACACTCGCTCCCTTCTTTTAAGACTATAATCGAGAGTATAAGAGTTTTGGACATGTCTAAAAAGCGATCTTCTAATCAAAATGCCTGCTACATATCGATTCTCAGTTACCAAATTAAACTGACCTGGGTTTTGAGCAATAACATTGGAAATATAATAAAACGACATTTGAGACTCTAATCTTGATTACTTCTTATGTCTTTCGACATAAAAACTATTTTTAGCTTTTACACTAATTACAGTTAAAAAAATTGTGCTATGTAATACGAATCATGTATCGTCGAAAGTTGGAGTAAGTTATTAAATTGTTATATTTATAATAACTTGTTAAACTTACATTGTCAACGTAACGATAGTAAATTAAGATTTATTAAGAATTTCTCAAAGGTTTTGTGATAGTATTTAAAGTTAACTCCACTGCTACCATTACCTTCTCCGCCACAGCAACAGAAGCCGGAAATGGTAAAGAGCAGTAGAAAGGCTTTTCTTTTTCTTTTAGGATTAGTAAGTGTCATAGCTTATTTTTCTTTTTGGCTAATCACAGTTAAAGTGGTAGAACCGAGATGAAAGTACTGATAAGTACGAATCTAGGTTTTTAGCCCAGACCCTTGACTGCTAAGGTTAGATGTGGTAAAGTTAAGGTAACTTAATGAGAAAACTTGGCTAAAGTGGTACATTAGGTTAGTAGTTGTTTGTTGGTTTTTACCAAAAGAAAACAGGAGAGTTGCGCCTCTCCTGTTTTTGATTTTTTAAGGAAATCTAACCTTCTGTGGTTCGGTGATTGCCATTGAATTTTTCTTTAATCCAATCTGTAATGAGGTTTGAAGCCACATTACAAACAATCGTAAACAAACCAAGCAGTATGTAGTTGTTCACGGTAATTACCTCCTTTTAATTCTCCTTCCGGTAGGAGCGGAGATGTACCACTTTTAGTATACCACATCTAACCTTAGCAATCAAGGAAATCAAACAAGAGATCAGAGTGTCAAAGCTCTGATCTTTTTAATTGCTAGCTTTAGACAAGTGAATCCACTGTTAAACGTAAGAACCTAGATGGCAGCCTCGTTAGAGTCGAATCTAGGTTTTAACCCAGTACCTCTATTTAAATAGGTAGTAATCCACACTTTACCGTATTAGCCAAGTGTGCTAAAATGAAAATTGTAAAACCCACTTTTAAAGAGAGGTAATTATAAAATTTAAAAACAAGGAGGAGAAAAGAAACTCCTTCATCTATCAAAAAGAAAGAGGTGTTTTAAAATGAAAAAAACAAGAAAGAAAGGTATTAGAAGTTTAGCTATTCTCTTAGTATTAATTCTTACTTTGGGATTTAGCCCAGTAACTAACGTGGAGGCGAAAGCTGCTCCTAGGTTAAATTACAAGAAGGTAACTTTAGTCCAGGGAAAGAAAAAGAGACTTAAAGTTAGAAATCTTAGTAGAAGAAGAAAAGTAAAATGGTATTCTACTAAGAAGTCAGTAGCTACGGTTAACCGAAAAGGTATTGTAAAAGCTAAGAGAAAAGGTAAAGCTTACATCGTAGCTAAAGTAGGCAAAAAGAAATACCGTTGTAAGGTAATTGTTAAGAAAAAGGTTAGTAAGAAGAAAAAGAAAACTAAGAAGAGTAAGAAGCCTGCTGGCAACACAAAGAAACAGCTTACATACTATCAAGGTGCTCTTGAGTTTCCTGGTGCAATGAAAGTTGGAGAAAAAGTTGATTTAATTAACTATAACTCTGATTACAATGTTAATAAAAAATACAGAATCTCTAATAATGTTAGAGCTAAATATTTCAAATGGTATGTAAAAAATAAATCTATCGTATCAGTTAATAAGTATGGTATTGCAGTAGCCAAAAAAGTTGGTTCTACAAAAGTTTCTTGCCGTTACATGACAGAAGATGGAACATGGAGAATGTCAAAATCTGCTACCGTAGTTGTAAAAGATGTTGGTGATGTAAAGATTTCCTACACCACTTCATCTTCAACAGGAGATAAAAACACTTTTGATACAATTACTTGTACAGTAAAGAATAACTCAAATTCAGCTATTGAATTTGACAGACATGTATATGTTGACGATGGCACTGGTTGGAGATTTACAAATGATACAAACAAACTTGTACCATTACAACCAGGTGAAAATGCAGTTATCATTTATAAAGCAACTGATTCATACGATAAGTTTAGTGGAAAGTATTTTTACTACAGTAAATCATCTTCGTATAGTAATCCTTGGACTGTTGAATTTGGATACAAGTTACATGGAAAATGGATTTCACCTATACATCACATTCGTGGTGGTGAATACTGGTCAACAAATTAAAATAATAATCATTAAGAACCCAGAGTGTAAAAGCTCTGGGTTCTTTTACGTTTAGATTACCTTAGCCAAGTCAATTAACGTCAGTTGATTTAGCCAAGGTAATCTAATTAAGAGATCAGGGTGTCATAGCCTTGGTCTTTTTTAATTGCTAAGTACTTTAGTTCAAGGTCCACTTTAGCCCAGAAAACTAAAATACTAAAACATGCAATTAAGAAAGGGGCATGCCTATTAAAACGAGACCTCCTCCGTTATTCAGAAATTTAATATCTTACCTAACATAACGAGAGGAGATGAAAAAGACATGGTAAGAAAGATATTTAACAAAGCAATCTCAGCTGTAACTACTACACTGTTAGCTTTTACCACTTTAGCCTCAGCTATCCCAGTAACTACCTACGCTGCTAGTTCTACTGTAAAAAGTAAAACAGAGCTTAAAAAACAGAATGATCCAGCAGGTGCTGGTTTTGGAACTTTTGTTTTTGATTCAGATTCTAGTAATGGAGTTACTTTTACACATTCAAAAAATCTTAAAAAGGCTGTAAAAACAGGTTCTAATAAGGATTGGATCTGGCAAGATAGAGATGAAGGTGGAGATAGTGCAGACAATAAGAAACGTCTTGGAGATGCATGGATTTCGAAATTAGAAAGTGGTAAATCATACTGGGTAAAATACAGTGGTGTAAAAAAGAAAGATACCACAAAGACTTATGATGTAAAAGTTGTATTTGATAATCCAAAAGGTGAAATTAGTGGAGCAGAAGGACATGACATTGCTATCTTTGATGGTCAGTTAGGAGCTGTAAGATTTAGAGGTTACAAACATCTTGATTGTACTCTTTACGTTTACGAACATGGTACTTCTAAGTTAATTTCAGGAAATGATAACAAATTACATTTTAGATTTATTGATATTGATTGTAATCAGGCTATCGAAGTTCTCACACCTGGTAGAGTTAACTGGTGGTACAAAAAGAGTAAAGTTGAATGGACTACAAAATCTAAGTGTAATAAAATCGGAGCAACACATGGAAATATCTTTGGTGCAATTAATGAAGCTGTAGCGGATGATGATGCTATTCAGATTGATACAAGTAAAGATAATATTTCCGATGCTGATAGAAAGAAATACAACATTGCAGTTCGGCACACAGCAGCTTTAGGTTTCACACCACCAGCAAGTGCAGCCAATACCTTCAAAGTACGTTACTACGCAGGTGGTACTGACAAAGCAGGCGGACTTGGAACGCAGACAAATGGTGTTTTCTTTAGCTTTGATGGTAAGCTAGATTTATCAGAAGAACCAGATGCAGAACTTTACATTAACAAAACAACACCAAAGTACAGTTACAAAGTAGGAGATACTTTTGACTACACGATTGCTGTAAAGAATGTAACAAAAGAATCCAAAGCAGTTACAGCTGAAAATGTAACAGTAGATGACAGTGTTCCTGCAGGACTTAAAATTAATTCTGTAAGCACTTCAAAAGGAACTGCTACACATTCTGGAAACAAAGTTACAGCCACAATCGGAGATTTAGCCCAGGACGCTACCACAACGGTAAAAGTTAATGTTACAGCTCTCGAAGCTGGTAACGGACAGGAACTTTACAATGCAGCAAACGCAGATGCAAACAATGCACCTAGAGTTTGGGACGACGCTAAAGTCGCAGTTAACTCTGCTAATGTCCAGGTGGACAAGGTGGTAGACAAGTACGAATACGCAGTAGGAGAAAAGGCTAACTTTACTGTTAAGGTAAAGAACACCAAAGGAATCGCAGAAAATCTCACAGTTTCCGATGCACTTCCTTCTGGAATGAAATTAGACTACGACTCCGTTAAAATCAGTGGAGTACCTGCTAATGTAGATGTAAGAATTCATGGACCAGCAGACAAACCTAACGATTTGATGGACACTAATGAAAAAGGTCTTACAGAGACCAAAACTATTACAGCTACCAAATCTAAGAACGGTGATAACGGATGGGCTTACAAGATCAATTACTTACCAGCAAATTCCACCGCTACCATTACCTTCTCTGCCACAGCTACAGAAGCCGGAAATGGTAAAGAACAGCAAAACGTAGTCACAGCCACAGGCGATAACTTTAGCAAAGCCGAAGACGACGCAGAGTACTATGTGAACACACCTAAGCTCTCACTCAGCAAAAAGTATGTTAACCCATACAAAGATGAGAAGAAAGACAATCGTTGTGATAACGAGTTCAGAGTCTTCGAGAAGGAAACTGGTTACGAAAAGGTTCAGTACGAAGTTTTAGCTAAGAACACTGCTCCAGCAGGAACAGTAGCTAAAGACGTAGTAATCAGTGACGTAACACTCCCAGAAGGTCTCGCACTTAACTACGATTCCATTGAAATCTCAGAAGTGAGCGACAGCGGAACTAAAACCTTTAGCAAAGCCAGTGGTGGAAATGGAAACACAATTAAGTACCACGTAGCAGGAACAGCAGACGTGACTAACAAACTCAACCCAGAACACTACAACGAGACACAGGACAAAACACCTGTAATCACAGTAGAAAAGAAGGGTAATGGTTTTGTAGTCAAAGATAGTCTCATGGCAGGCGGAGCAAGCCTCAAGATTAGCTACAATGCCAATGCACTTGAGAACGACAAAGTAGACGTTAATGGTTCCGAGATTAAGAATGAAGCTACAGCAACCGCAAGCAATTTAGCCAAGGTTGATGGCAAAGTTCCAACCATCAAGGCCGACACTACTGTCTACATTAACTCCCCACGTCTTAAGATCGAAAAGAAAGCAGACTCCGGAGATTACGAAGTTGGTGACAACGTTAGCTACACAATTAACGTAGTAAACACACACAAGGGAACCATCGCACGTAACCTCGTTTACACAGATGAACTTAAGACAAAAGGCGTACAGATCCTCACAGGTACAATCGCACTGTACGACACAGAAGGCTATGAGCTTCGTGAAGGCGGTACTTTAGCAGGGGAAGTTGACTACAAGAAACAGGCAAAGACAGATGGCTTTACCCTTACTACTCGTAAACATTTAGTAGTAGATGGCAATTACGATAAGTATGATTTAGCCCAGGGAAAGAACCCTGAGACTCAGAATGCTTGGAACCCATCTTACGTCAACACAAAGAAAGAAACTCTCATGTCAATCAAGTACGACATGAAGATTACTGACAAAGCTCTCGCAGGCAAAGATATTCTCAACGTGGCAACAGCAGTCTCTGACGAAGCCCTCAAGGTAACCATAGACGAGACCGTTAAACCAAAAGGTCCAGAGCCTACCCCAGAGAAGTCCGTTGATAGAACGAATCCAGCAGTAGGAGAAGATGTGACCTTCACACTTCGCTTTACAAACAACAATGCTGGAACAGTCGCAAAAGACGTTAAGACCAAAGAAGTCAAAGAGAATGCTACAGCGTACAACATTGTAATTGATGACCAGTTACAGGTTAGCGGAGCTAAAGTTTTAGCTGAGACCATCAAGATTAGTGATAAGGACGGCAAAGACTTTACAGACAAGTGTGAGATCGAGTGTACCATCACAGTTAACAACACAGGCAAGATGTTAAGACAGGAGATGTTCTTGATTTAGCAGTCCTTGTTTGAAAATTATTAGAAATTTTCAAAAGACTGTAGTATAATAAATACACAGGAGGATATTTATGACAAAAATTAATACAGGGAATGCAAACCGAAAGTACAAAGACCGTCTATTTTGTTTTGTCTTTGGTGCAGAAGAGAACAAAGCTTATTTATTATCTTAGCAGTTGAACAGGTTAAAGAATGGGAATGTATTGGAGGTTTTTTGTACCGATGGAAAAGCGAGGTGAGTGTTATGTTATTAACTGAATTTGATCAGAAAAGTTATGATAACGGCTTAATAAAAGTCGGTGTGGAAAAAGGGAAAGAAGAAGAACGTATAAAAAATATACGCAATATGTTTACGTTGAATCTTCCACCGGAAATAATAGCAAAAACTTGCGAAGTCCCTGTAGATTATGTACTGGATTTAAAAAAGCAATTTGGAAAATAATAAAATAGAAAATGCCATGAAAAAGATACTTATCAAAAAATGATTTCAAATATAAAAGGAATGTTTGGCTACAGCCTGCTGAGTAATTCATGAATCCTTCAAACATAGATTCTGACGTTACTTCAACAGCCAAAGACAGCCCTCAGGGAATAAAATACACTATATTTATAACCCGCCTTTCTGCGAAAGTCACCAATGTATCATGAAACAGCACTGGTTGACTTTCGCTTTTTATTTCCTATTTTACTGCCTTCTGTTATTATCTATCTATAAGACTGACACACTACAGAACACGTCGAGGTGAGTGGCGGGGCTGTATAGCGGCGTCCCCGCATATTTATTTGTTGTCGGTCATCCGTTAAGGCATCAATGATTGGCGTATTCCCGTAGCCCGTAAACTTATCTCTTTCAAAGTCGACTCGATTTTGCCGGATGACCAGTCACTGTCTTTCTTATAACTATACTTTTTTAGGAGGTTCGTTTTTTGCCATTTAAAATTCTTAAAAATAACTGTTGTGGACTTGACGTTCATAAAACCTGGATCTTTGCTTGCATCGGTATTACCGATCCCTTTCAACGTACTGTGTATAAGCATGCTCGCTTCTCTTCCTTTACTAAGGGCTTGCAGGAGCTGTGTGACTGGCTTGCTAAATACAATTGTGACGATGTCTGCATGGAATCTACCGGCAAGTACTGGATTCCCGTTTACAATGTCCTTGAGAAAAACAACATCTTCGTTACTCTTTCTCATCCCAAATATACCAAACCTCAAAAAGGGAACAAGACCGACCGTAAAGATGCCAGATGGATCTGCGATCTTTATATGTGTGGGATGATAAAACCTTCTTTTATCCCTCCCGCTGATATCCGTGAATTAAGAGATATCGTAAGATACCGTTTCAAGCTCAACTGCATGATTGCCAGTGAGAAGAACCGTGCTCTTAACTGTCTTACTGTCTCTAACTTGAAATTAGATGATGTCTTTTCCAATGTATTTGGAAAATCTTCTCGTTCTATTACGGAATATATCTTACAACACCCAGGGGAAACTTTTGATGTAGCTCCTTTTGTCCATGGTAGGTGTAAGACTCCTATTGCAGAGATACAGGCTGCTGTTGATGGGGCTGTCTCGGCTGGGCAGGCAGCAAAACTCCGGCAATGCCTCGATCACATGGATGAATTAGAAAAGCATAAAGAAAATATAGAATGGGAAATCCTTCGGCTTAGTGAAAAATACGAACAAGCCCTCAATCTTATCCGTACTGTACCGGGATTTGATAAAAACCCAATGACTGCTATTCAGGTACTCTCTGAAATCGGAGGTGATATGTCTGTCTTCCCCACAGCCAAGAACCTCGTTTCATGGGCTGGATGTTGCCCTCGTAATGATAGTAGTAATTATAAGATCAAATCTAATAGGATTTCCCATGCTGGTTCTTATTTTAAACCAGTTTTGGTACAGATTGCAACCTCTTTGAGCAGATCAAAGAAACATCCTGAGATTACAAATCGTTATCGACGTTTAAAAGCACGGCGCGGACACAAGAAAGCCATCATCGCTATCTGCCGTATGTTCCTGACCGCTATCTGGCACATACTCACAGATTTAAAGCCATATACACCAGAAGGCTATCTTAATCCAAATCCTGTGAAGAAAGAAAAAAAGATTCTTACAACTTCACAGGCACTTAATCTACTAAAACGCCGAGGATACATCATCAAAGATGATGCGGCCCCGGCGTTTTAGCAGATTAAGTGTTGTGTTTATATTTGACTTTTAAGCCACCGGAAGATGGCTTATTTGTTATGCCTTCAGTTTTTTGGCTACCCATACGTTTTTGTTTCAAACTTTGTGACCTCGGAGCAAGTGTTGGATACGAGCGTTAAAGCGAGTATTCAACACGCCGCGACTAAAGTTACAAATATAGTGTATTTTATTCCCTGAGGGCGTCTCCTTGACTGTAAGTACCCAGAATCTAATCTTCCTCCTGATATGCTTTATTCACCTTATTATAAGAGATAAAATAAGGAGCAAAATTCTTCTCTTCTGCTTCCTCTTTCACCGGTGCACATTCCCGAATAAAATTTGTCCGAGTCTTCGGTTCCGCCGCCGGAGTCAAAATTCCATGCGCCTTTCCTGCATCAATAGATTTAAGCATCCACGCCATATTTCGTCCCAGAGTACGCATGACCATAAGCCCTTCTAAATCCTGCTCCACCTCTTCAGGAGTATTGCCATGAACCATATTCCAATAAGCAGAAGGAACAAGTGGCATATTGTTCATCATAAAATATTTATTCAGCTGTTCTAAAGCGGCAGTAGAACCGGCACGACGGCAGCTTACGATAGCAGCTCCCGGTTTGTAGGCAAACCCACCGGTAGAGTAAAACATACGGTCAAGGAAAGAAGTGATTCCACCGCTTGCTCCGGCGTAATGTACAGGGGAGCCAACGATTAGTCCATCACATTCTTCCATTTTTTTGATAACTACGTTAACAGCATCTTCACCAAAGATACATCTTCCAAGCTTGTTCTTACGGCACATACCACAGCCCATGCAGCCTCGGATCGCTTCAGTGCCGATATGGAAAATTTCTGTTTCGATGCCTTCCTGCTGAAGTGTCTTTTCTACTTCAGAGAGTGCGCGGAAAGTACATCCATTTGGATGTGGACTTCCATTTAAAAGTAATACTTTCATAAATAATCCCAACCCTTTCTATGAATTTTGTTGCATATCTGTAAAGCCATTATAAAATAATAGCTATATTCTATTCTTCCTTTGGTTTTAAACAGGATGTCGGTGTATAACTTTCCTTCACATAATCTGTTCCACAGACTTCATGAACTTTCGTGATAGAAATTGGTGTGATACCGCACACACGAAGCAGTTCACAACCGACTTCCTTACCCGCTTCCAATGCCTTCTGAACAGCAGAAACATCGCCGGAAATACCAGCAGAAAATTCATTCATCATCGTAAGGTTATGGGATGGGGAGCCATACCAGACGATATCTACAGGTGCGGCTTTCATGCACTGGTCAACGGCAACAATGCCGATTCCTGCTGGGGCAGCACCGATAACGCCAAATGCCTTGCCAAGTGGTGTACCAAATATCTGATGTAAAATCTCTCCGGCGCGTGGAGTGACGTGAGATTCCATATGCCCCACTTCGTTCACATAGATGCAGGCAGCCCAGTAATCAATCTGCTCTAACGCAATCTCAACAAGCCTTCTGGCATCGGAAATGTTCTCTGCACCGAGGACGAAGAGGCATCCCTGTCCACACTGCTTACCAGCATCAATTGCCATCTCAAAACGGAGCAGCTTTGCATTTACTGCTTTTACTGCGTCATCAATCGCAATCGCCTGTGCGACAGTTCCGGTTCGGGAAGATACAATACTGATGGCCTGATATTCATCGGGAATCTCAAGAAGTTCCTTGATATCTTCATGAATCGTTCCAATGACAAGACCGATAGTATTTGCCGCAGCGGTACCGACGAACTGGGTCGCTTCTGACTGCAAAAAATTATTCACATCCATTGTTATCCTCCTCCTAAATCTCTAAATAGTATAGCATGGGTTAGAAAAAATGTATATATAATGCCAGAAAATCACCTTGTTTTTGTAAAAATATACAGGTATACTAAATAATAAGGTTTTGAATACGGGGGATTCTTATTTGTTTTGAAACTTGTATAACTTCTGAGTGAAAAATATTGCAGTTTTGGAGGATGGGTTATGATTATGGAAGTAAAGAAGTTCAAAAAAGTGCTTGTCGCAAACAGAGGAGAGATTGCGATTCGTGTATTTCGGGCATTGAGTGAGTTAGGGATTGGCTCAGTTGCTGTTTATTCTAAAGAGGACAGGTATGCACTTTTTCGTACAAAAGCAGATGAGGCATATCCGTTAAATCCAGATAAAGGGCCGGTGGATGCATATTTAGATATTCCTACAATTATTCGGATTGCGAAGGAGAAAAAGGTGGATGCGATTCATCCCGGATACGGATTTTTATCGGAGAATCCGGAGTTTGCCGAAGCCTGCCGGAAAAATGATATTGTATTTATCGGACCGAATGTAGAGGCAATGAACATTATGGGGGATAAGATTTCTGCAAAAAGAGCGGCAGAGGAGAGTAAGGTTCCAATTATTGACGGCAGTGATTTTATTATTCATGATGTGGATACGGCAATGAAAATCGCGGATGAGATTGGCTATCCTGTTATGTTAAAGGCGAGTAATGGCGGCGGTGGCAGAGGAATGCGTATTGTACAAAGTCAGGAGGAGATGGAAGAAGCATTTGAAAAGTCACGGAATGAATCCAAACGAGTTTTTGGAGAGGCGAAGCTTTTTATAGAAAAGTATCTCATTCATCCAAAGCATATCGAAGTGCAGATTCTTGGCGATAATTATGGAAATATCGTCCATCTTTATGACAGAGACTGTTCCTTGCAGCGAAGAAACCAGAAGGTCATTGAGTTTGCACCAGCATGGTCGATTTCGGAAGAGACGAGAAAGAAGATTTTGGATTCGGCAAAAAGACTTGCCAGAAGAGTCGGATATACGAATGCTGGAACGATGGAATTTTTGGTAGATGAGGAGGAGTATCCATATTTTATTGAAATGAATCCACGTATTCAGGTAGAACATACCGTGACAGAAATGGTGACGGGAATTGATATTGTGATCTGTCAGATTTTAATTGCAGAAGGGTATCCGTTAAATTCCCCAACGATTCACATTTATTCACAAAATGAAATCAAATGTACTGGCTACGCCCTGCAGGCAAGAGTAACAACAGAAGACCCGGCAAATCATTTCCTGCCAGATACGGGAAAGATTGATTTATATCGTTCTGGTTCGGGTGGTGGAATCCGTCTGGATGGAGGAACCGCTTATACGGGAGCTGTCATTACACCACACTATGACAGCTTACTTGTAAAAGTCATTTCCCATGACCGTACTTTTGAGAATGCGATTCACAAGTCTGTGCGTGCATTAAAAGAACTGAGGATTCACGGAGTAAAGACCAATATTACATTTTTGATTAACGTATTAAATCATGAAACATTTCATAAAGGAAAGTGCTTTACTACTTTTATAGAAGAGACACCGGAACTGTTTGAACTGCATTACAAGTTAGACCGAACAACAAAAATATTGGAATTTCTTGCCAATAAGATGGTGAATGTCAATCCAGGACCAAAGCCGTTTCTTGAGAATAGAAAGGTTCCTGTTATTGATACGGAACGGAAACTGTTTGGAACAAGAGATGAATTTTTAAGACTTGGGGCAAAGGAATTTACCCAAAAGGTGTATCGAAGTGACAAACTTTATGTCACCGATACGACAATGCGTGACGGACAGCAGTCTCTTTTTGCAACAAGAATGCGTACAAAAGAAGTGGCAGGAGCGGCAAGAGCAACGAATCTGTATTTGAAGGATGCTTATTCTATCGAAGCGTGGGGCGGTGCAACTTACGATACAGAATACCGTTTCTTAAAGGAATCCCCATGGAAACGACTGGATATTTTAAGAGAACGTATGCCAAATGTGATGATTCAGATGCTGCTTCGTGCTTCCAATGTTGTCGGATACAGCACCTATCCGGATAATGTTATCAAAAAGTTTATCAAGGTATCCAGTGACCACGGCGTAGATATTTACCGTATTTTTGACAGCATGAACTGGATAGAAAATATGAAACTTCCAGTAGAAGAAGCGTTAAAGACTGGCAAGGTAGTCGAGGGGGCTATCTGTTATACGGGAGATATTTTAAATCCAAAAGAAACAAAATACACAATTGATTATTACTGTAAAAAGGCAAGACAGTTAGAGAGGATGGGCTGTCACGTTATTGCGTTAAAAGATATGTCTTCCCTGCTAAAACCGTATGCAGCAAAAGAATTAATTACCGCATTAAAGGAAGAAGTCCGTGTGCCGATTCATTTACACACACACGATACAACGGGAAATGGAATCGCAACCTATTTGATGGCAGCAGAAGCCGGAGCTGATATCGTAGACTGTGCGATTGGCTCGATGAGTTCCCTTACGAGCCAGCCGTCCATGAATGCGTTGGTGGAGGCATTAAGGGGAACGAAGCGGGATACCGGAATTGACCCGGATGGTCTCCTTGTTTTAAATGAATATTATGAGCATGAACGAAAGGTTTACAAGCCATTTGAAAGTGATATGGACTCTCCAAATCCGGAAATTTATAAATACGAGATTCCGGGAGGTCAGTATTCTAACTTTGCTGCACAGGTCAAAGAAATGGGTGCAGGTAATGATTTTAATGATATTAAGCGTCTTTATAAAGAAGCAGATGAGGTGCTTGGCAACATCATTAAAGTAACCCCGACTTCAAAAGTTGTAGGAGATATGGCAATTTTTATGTTGAAAAATGATCTGACAAAAGATAATATTTTAGAGAAAGGAAAAGACTTGTCTTATCCAGATTCTATTGTACAATATTTTAAGGGTGCATTAGGACAGCCAGAAGGTGGTTTTCCGGAAAAATTACAGCGTATTGTATTAAAAGGACAGGAACCGATAACGGTGCGTCCGGGAAGTTTACTTCCCGATGTAGATTTTGAGGCAATCGGCAGGCATCTTCGCGAAAACTATTACATGGAATCGATGGAACAGCCGGAAGTCATGGAGCAGAAAGTGCTAAGTTATGCCCTTTATCCGAAGGTATATGAGGACTATTGTGAGCATTTCCAGGCATATAATGATGTATCGAAGTTAGAAAGTCATGTGTATTTCTATGGGCTTCGTCCAGGTGAGGAGACAACTATCCAGATTGAGGAAGGCAATGATACATTAATTAAGTTTGTCGGTAAGTCAGAACCTGATGAGAAAGGATACCGCATTTTACAGTTTGAAGTAAATGGATTCCTTCGGGAGGTAAAGATTCTTGACAAGCATTTTGAAGTGAAGGCGGACCGCAGATTAAAGACAGATCCGAAAAATCCTGGTCATCTTGGAGCAACTTTACCGGGAACAATCTGTGATATCCGAATCAAAGAAGGTGACCGTGTAACGAAAAATATGCCACTTATGGTTATTGAGGCGATGAAGATGGAGACAACTGTCATTTCCAAAGTAAATGGTACCGTTGATAAAATCTATGTCAAAGATGGAGAAGAAGTCAACGAAGATACGCTTCTTGTATCGTTTATTATCGATATGGAAGAACAGCCAGAAGAAGTCCATCCGGAACTGCCAGAAATGGACTTTACAACCTTAGAAAAGGACGAATTCAAAACGGTCGATGTGACCGAAGAAGAAAACAAATGAAATTTGGAGGTGTTGATGGAACGAGAACATATTACTCCGCAGGGAGTATCTGTATTTCACGACAAAAATGAAAATATTCATAGCTTCTGCCTGTGCCTTTATGTGCGGGCAGGTTCGTTGTTTGAGACAAAGGAGAATAACGGAATTTCTCATTTTTTCGAGCATATTGTATTTAAAAACATTCATTATCAGATGGGAGAGAATCTGTACCAGACTTTAGACCGGTGCGGGCTTGATTTTAATGCTTCCACTTATGAAGAATTTATTCAGTTTATTATCACGGGAGCACCGGCACATTTTGAGGAGGCAGCGGAGATTCTGACCGGGATTTTTGAACCGATTACTCTTCCGGAAGAAGTGATTGATACAGAAAGAAAGCGCATCAAGGCAGAAATCCGTGAGGAAGATGAGGAAAGCAGCCTTGGTTATTTTACAAAAAAGATTGCGTGGAAAAATACTTCATTAGAGCGGACAATTACCGGAAAGAAAAAAACATTAGATAAAATAAAAGGGAAACAGCTTCGTAAATTTCAAAAAGAAGTACTTTCTTCCAATAACATTTTCTTTTATATAAGCGGCAATTATCCAGAAACAGCAGTTGTAACTGTAACAAAGCTTATGGAAAATTACCCACTTACTGTAATGAAAAAAGAACGGAAGAATCTCGCTCCGGTTCCGAAACACTTTTTTGCAAGAAAGCCAAAAGTGTATGTGAAAAACAGTAAGAAAACATGTGTCTGCTTTTCAGTAGACATTGATGCGTCAAATTATACATTAGCAGAGAAAAATCTGCTGTTTGATATTTTATTTGAGGGTGAGTTCTGTAAGATTCATCAGGAACTTTCAGAGAAAAAGGGCTATGTATATAGTTATGACCCATGTTTTCAGCATTATAATAATATCGGGCAGATGACACTCACTTATGAAGTGTTGCCAAAGCATCTTTATGATTCTGTGGAGACGGTTGTAGAAGTGTTAAAGTCTATGAAAGAGGGCATAACAGATGAACTTTCCTATGTTCTTCCTCATTATGTAGATAATGCGGGGTTTCTTTTAGATGATACGGAGGAATTTAACTGGGTGAGAGCTTATGAAGGACATATTCTTGACGTATACTATAAAGACATTGAGGAGCGAACGGAATCTTATCGCCGGGTTACAACAGAGCGGATGACAGAGATTTGCAGGGAAGTATTCAGGCAGAGTAATATCTTGCTGACGGTAAAGGGTAAGAAAAAAAAGGTGGATACTGAGCGGCTCGCAGAAATTCTTTGTGATGCGCTGTCTTGCAGATGAACGAGTTTTTAGACACGCACCGGATTGACCCAGAACGCTTCTTGGGATATAATAAAATCGTTTATGGAGGTGTAATGTTATGAGAGAAAATTCATGGCTTAGTTATACAGAAGAGGACGATAAGAATGTAGAAGTTCTCGCGCAAGAGTATAAAGAATTTTTAAGTAAATGTAAGACAGAACGTGAGTGTACGCAGTATTTTATCAAAGAAGCGGAAAGTCATGGCTATCAGGATCTTAATAAACTGATTGCACAGGGAAACCGCTTAAAAGCAGGAGATAAAGTATATGGTGTCGGCATGGGTAAGACAATTGCTCTTTTCCAGATTGGAAAGCAGCCGCTTACCGAAGGAATGAATATCCTGTGCGCCCACATTGATTCTCCACGTCTTGACTTAAAGCAGAATCCATTATATGAAGATACCGAATTATCCTTTATGGATACGCATTATTATGGTGGAATTAAGAAGTATCAGTGGGTAGCACTTCCGCTTGCCCTTCACGGTGTTGTGGCAAAGAAGGATGGAACGGTAGTGAATGTAAATATTGGTGAAGATCCTGCTGACCCAGTTGTTTATGTAACAGATTTGTTGATTCATTTAGCTGGAAAGCAGATGGAAAAGAAAGGCTCCGTTGTTGTGGAAGGTGAAAATCTGGATATCCTTGTCGGAAGCCGTCCTCTTGCAGGAGAAGAAAAAGATGCAGTGAAAGCGAATATTTTACGTCTTTTAAAAGAAAAATACCAGATGGAAGAGGAAGACTTCCTCTCCGCAGAAATCGAAGTGGTACCAGCAGGTCCAGCAAGAGACTGTGGACTTGACCGCAGCATGATCGCCGGTTATGGGCATGATGACAGAGTATGTGCTTACCCATCTTTTGCAGCCATGATGGAGGCGGGGCATGTGGATAGAACTTCCTGCTGTCTTTTAGTAGACAAAGAAGAAATTGGAAGTGTCGGAGCAACAGGTATGCAGTCCATGTTCTTTGAGAATACCGTTGCAGAGATTCTTGCTCTGATGGGACAGGATTCCAACTTAGCAGTAAGAAGAACCCTTGCCCGTTCCAGAATGCTTTCTTCCGATGTAAGTGCTGCTTACGACCCTGCTTATGCAGAAGCTTTTGAGAAGAAAAACTGTGCGTACTTTGGAAAAGGAATGGTTATTAATAAATATACCGGAGCAAGAGGTAAGTCCGGCTCTAACGATGCGAACGCAGAATATCTTGCAAGACTTCGACGTATTTTTGATGATAACAAGGTTGCGTTCCAGACCGCAGAACTTGGAAAGGTAGATTATGGCGGAGGTGGAACCATCGCTTATATCGCTGCCCTTTACGGCATGGAAGTTGTAGACAGCGGCGTGGCAGTATTGAGTATGCATGCTCCGTGGGAGATTATCAGCAAATCTGATTTATATGAGGCGAAAAAGGGATACGTTGCATTCCTGAAAAATGCATAACAGAATCAAAGACAAACATACTCTAAGTAATGTCTTAATAATTATAAAATATTGAAACTGGAGAAACATATGAATTGTCAGAACGCACAGTCCATGGTACTGAATTTTATTAATAATAAGTTAGATAAAGAAGAGACAAGGGCTTTTATCGAGCATGTCCGAGATTGTAAAGATTGCTGGGAAGAATTAGAAATATATTATGTGATGCTTGTTGGATTAAAGCAGCTCGATGAAGGAGAAGAACTGGCTGCGGATTTTAGGAAGAAGCTTCAGAATGAAGTAGAAAGTCGTTATGTAGAGATTGAAAGAGAAGCAAAGCGTAAACATATAGCGAAAATCATAACAATTCTTGTCACGGCGGCGATTTTAATATGGATGTTTGCGTATCTGATTTCTGCAATGTTGCTGTGATGTTTTATCCATTGCATTGTATCATTAGGGAAAAGAAATAAGAATGATACGATACATCAGCCTGCACTGAAGAAAGAAATGTCTGTATTCAGTTGTGGGCTGTTGTATTATTTTGCTGAATAATTATAAAGAAATTGAAAAATATGTTTATGTTATAATTGTTAAATTATGTATTTTCAGAACTTTTCAGCATTTGATTGTGTGATAAAATTCTGAGAGTACATAAATAAAGTTTAGGAGGAAAGAATGGCAGATAAAATTATGCTGTTGGACGGACACAGCCTGTTAAACCGGGCATTTTATGGGCTGCCGGATTTGACGAATGCCGAGGGAAAGCATACGAATGCGGTTCTTGGCTTTTTAAATATCATGCTTCGCTATGTCGAAGAGGAGAAGCCAACGCATCTTCTTGTGGCATTTGACCGGAAAGAACCGACCTTCCGTCATATAAAATATAAAGAATATAAAGGGACGAGAAAGCCAATGCCAGCGGAATTACATGAGCAGGTTCCGTTGATGAAGGAAGTTTTAAAGACAATGGAAATCCCGATTATCACGCAGGCAGGCATTGAGGCAGATGATATTTTGGGAACAATCGGAAAAGAAGCCGAGGAAGCTGGATTTGATGTGGCTATTGTATCTGGAGACCGGGATTTATTACAGCTTGCGACAAAAAAAGTAAAAATTAAGATTCCAAAGACCAAGGCATCTGGTACGGTAACAGAGGACTATTATGAGGAAGATGTCCGCAAACTTTACGGCGTGAGCCCAACAGAATTCATTGATATGAAAGGGCTTATGGGAGATACTTCTGATAATATTCCAGGAGTTCCTGGAATCGGGGAAAAGACAGCCGCAAAGATTATTAAGGAATATCATTCTATTGAGAATGCTCATGACCATATCGAAGAGGTTAAGCCTGCACGTGCTAAAAATAATCTGCAGGAATACTACGAACAGGCAATTATGAGCAAAGATCTTGCGACAATTAAAAAAGACTGCGATATTTCTTATGATTTTAAAGATGCAAAGATTGGAACACTTTTTACAAAGGATGCATACCAGTTATTTAAAGAGTTGGAATTAAAGAGCCTTTTTAAATATTTTGGGGAGGAAGAAAAGGAAGAAGAGACTTTAGAAGTTGTAAGTACTTTTGACCTGGGCGAAATAGAGAATGTATTTGCTTCTATTAAAGAAGAGGGACAGGCAGCGCTTGGAATTATCGGTGTGAGTGGAAATTGTAAGGGGCTTTCTCTTACATGGAGGGATAATACAGTACTTGCCTTAGTGGGCGGCTTTGTGACAGAGGACTATTTAAAAGAAAAGATTACAGAGCTTTTAAAAGAAGGAACAGAGCTGATTGTCCTTGATTATAAAGCACTGTTACATTTTTCAGAAGAAGTGCGAGAGTATGAAAGCCAGATTCAGGATGTAGGTATACAGGCATATTTGTTAAATCCATTACAGTCTGCGTATGACTATGAGGATATTGCAAGAGATTACCTTCGTCAGATGCTTCCGTCAAGAAAGGAAGTCTGCGGAAAAAAAGCGTTAGAAGAAGTCTTTTCACAGGAAGAAGAGAAGACAGTGCAGATGGCAGCCTATCTTTCCTATGTGCCATTCCATGCTTATCCACTTGTACTTGAAAAGTTGAGAGAAGCCGAAATGGAAGAACTCTATCTTACGATTGAGCGTCCAACGGTTGCCACGCTTTACGATATGGAAAAGTACGGAATCACAGTAGAAAAGGATGCCTTAAAAGAATATGGTGACCAGCTTGTAGGACGTATTGAAGAGCTGGAAAAAAATATTTATGAGCAGGCAGGCAAGACATTTAATATCAATTCACCAAAGCAGCTTGGTGTCATCTTATTTGAAGATTTAAAGATGCCGTTTGCGAAAAAGACAAAAACAGGCTACTCCACGAGTGCGGATATTTTAGAGAAGCTGGCACCAGATTATCCGATTGTTTCTGACATTTTAGAATATCGTCAGCTTACAAAATTAAAGTCTACCTATGCGGATGGTCTGGCAGCCTTTATTCAGGAGGATGGAAAGATTCACAGTATTTTCCATCAGAAAGTAACGGCAACGGGAAGATTATCAAGTTCTGATCCAAACTTACAGAATATCCCGATTCGTATGCCACTTGGCAGGGCGATTCGAAAAGTATTTGTGCCAGATTCAGGTTATGTATTTGTCAGTGCAGATTACTCTCAGATTGAGCTTCGTGTGCTTGCACATATGGCAGGAGACACACATTTGATCGAAGCGTATCAGCATGGGGAAGATATCCATCGAATGACCGCTTCTCAGGTATTTGGTGTGCCGTTTGAGGAAGTCACTCCATTACTTAGAAGAAGTGCAAAGGCAGTAAACTTTGGTATTGTTTACGGTATCAGTGCGTTTGGTTTAAGTCAGGATTTAAAGATTTCGAGAAAAGAAGCGAGCGAATATATTGATAAATATTTTGCAACATATCCGGGAATTAAGACGTATCTTGACGGCAATGTAGCATTTGCCAAAAAGGAAGGCTATGTTAAGACGTTATATGGCCGTGTCCGTCCAATTCCAGAACTTTCTTCGAGTAACTTTATGCAGAGAAGTTTTGGCGAACGTGTGGCGATGAATTCTTCCATTCAGGGAACGGCTGCGGATATTATTAAGATCGCGATGATTCGTGTGAGTAAACGTCTGCAGGAAGAAAAGCTTGCTTCAAGACTTATTTTACAGATTCACGATGAACTTTTAATCGAGACAAAAGAGGATGAAGTAGAAGAAGTACGCAAGATATTAAAAGAAGAAATGATGGGAGCGGCAGACCTTAAAGTTCCGCTGTCTATTGATATTGAAGAAGGAAAGACCTGGTATGAAGCAAAATAAAGAGCAAAATAATATGAAAGTTGTCGGGATTACCGGCGGAGTTGGTTCCGGAAAAAGTGTGGTCATGAACATTTTAAAAGAAAAATACGGTGCGGAAGTGATTCTTGCCGATTTAGTGGCACATGATTTAATGGAGCCAGGCCAACAGAATTATTTAGACATCGTGGAGGCATTTGGTGAGGGAATCCTTGCCCAAGATAAAACGATTGACCGGCAGGCATTGGCAAAAGTTGTTTTTGGAAATCAGGAACGACTCGCCCGTTTAAATGCGATTACACATCCGAATGTAAAAAAAGAGATTTTCCATCGAATCGATGGGATAAAGGAAAAAGGAGAGGCTTCTTTCATTGCGGTGGAGGCGGCTCTCCTTTTAGAAGAAGGCTATCAGAATGATTTTGATATGATGTGGTATGTCTATGTAGATGAGGCAACTCGTATTGAGCGTCTAAAAGAAGGCCGGGGATATACCGAAGAAAAGTGCCGTGAAATTATGGCAAAACAGCTTCCAGAAGAAGTATTTCGGAAGGAATGTTCCACAGTAATTGATAACCATTTAGGAATCTCTGAAACGGAAAATCAGATAAAAACGGCAGTAGAGGGCCTGCTTTCTCTTTACTAACTCTTTACTAATAAGATAATTTAGTATATAATGGTTGGTAAATTTGAGCCAAAAGGATGGTAAACAGATGAATTTAGCGAGCATCGCCAGCGGTAGCAGCGGTAATTGTATATATGTAGGTAATGAAAAGTCCCATTTTCTTATTGATGCGGGAATCAGCAGAAAGAGAATTGTGGAGGGACTGACACAGATGGAAGTAGCACCGGAAACCATTCAGGGAATCTTCGTGACACACGAACATATGGACCATATCAGTGGTCTTGGTGTGTTCCTTAGAAAGTATCCCGTTCCGGTATTTGCTACAGCAAAAACCATTGATGAGATTTTAAGTACATCCTCTCTTGGAAAGGTCGATAAAAATCTTTTTGAGAGTATCACACCGGACAATCCGATTTACATGGATGGAATTAAAATAGAAGCATCTCGTATTCTTCACGATGCGGCAGACCCGGTCTGTTATACGGTAAGTGATACGGAATCAAAAGTCGGAGTAGCAACCGATTTTGGAACATATGATGAATATCTTGTAGAGAAGTTACAGGGCTGTGAGTCCTTACTGGTTGAGTCCAATCATGACTTAAACATGCTTATGGTTGGCCCGTATCCATATCCTCTCAAGAAGCGAATTATGGGGAATAAAGGGCATCTTTCAAACGAGAGAGCCGGACAGTTTTTGTCAAAAGTAATTGGAGAAGAGTGTAAACATATTTTTCTGGGTCATCTTAGTAAAGAGAATAACTATGGTGAACTGGCTTACGAAACAGTAAAGGTAGAGCTTTTATTACATAATATTGATCTTAATAAAGCAGATTTTACACTTCAGGTAGCGAGCAGAACAGCACCTACCTGTGTTATTTAGTGTTCGTATCACTATGATTGATTATAATCTATACAGAGGTCAGTACATCAGGAAAAAAGGTTGAATTGTAATTATTAAGAGTAAGAATTGATTGCTTTTACTAATTACTTTAATATTTATACATACATAAGGAGTATTTACTATGGAAGGAAAAAAGCTTAAGAAATCAATTATCACCGTACTCGGAAAAGATTCTGTTGGAATCATTGCAAAGGTTTGTACGTATCTTGCAAACAATAATGTAAACATTCTTGATATTAATCAGACCATTACCGGCGGTTTCTTCAACATGATGATGATTGTTGAGTCAGAAGAAGTAGTTAAGACTTTCCCTGTTATGGCAAGCGAGCTTGAGCAGATTGGTGAGGAGCTTGGTGTTAAGATTCAGGCACAGCACCAGGAAATCTTTGAAATGATGCACCGTATCTAGGAGGCCTGCTATGTTAAACATAAATGAAGTAATTGAAACCAATAAGATGATTCATGAGATGAACCTTGACGTTCGTACGATCACAATGGGTATCAGCCTGTTAGACTGCGTCAGCGAATCTCTTGATGAAGTGTGCGAGAATATTTACAAGAAGATTACAACAAAGGCTAAGAATCTTGTAAAGGTAGGTAAGGAGATCGAGAAAGAATTCGGTATACCTATTGTTAATAAGCGTATTTCTATCACACCGATCGCATTAGTAGGTGGTGCATGCTGTAAAGGTCCAGAAGACTTTGTCCGCATTGCAAAAGAGTTAGACCGCTGTGCGAAAGAAGTAGGCGTGAACTTTATCGGTGGCTATTCTGCATTAGTAAATAAAGGAATGACAAAAGCAGACAGATATCTTATGGAATCTATCCCGGAAGCACTTTCTGTAACAGACAGAGTATGTAGCTCCATTAATGTTGGTTCTACGAAAACAGGAATTAACATGGATGCAGTAAAGATGCTTGGTGAGATAATTCTTGAAACTTCCAGAAAGACAGCAGATAAAGACAGTATTGGTAATGCCAAGCTTGTTGTATTTACTAACGCACCGGATGACAACCCATTTATGGCAGGTGCTTTCCATGGTGTTACAGAAGCAGACACGATTATTAATGTCGGTGTCAGTGGACCAGGTGTTGTAAAGCGTGCACTTGAAAATGTTCGTGGCAAAAATTTTGAAGAACTTTGTGAGACAATTAAGAAGACAGCTTTCAAGGTTACCCGTGTAGGACAGCTTGTAGCAAAAGAAGCTTCTAAGCGTCTTGGCGTACCTTTTGGTATTATTGATTTATCTCTTGCGCCAACACCTGCAGTTGGCGACAGTGTTGGAGAAATCTTAGAAGAAATCGGTCTTGAATATGCCGGAGCACCAGGAACAACAGCAGCACTCGCTCTCTTAAATGACCAGGTAAAGAAGGGCGGCGTAATGGCTTCCTCTTACGTTGGTGGTTTAAGTGGTGCATTTATTCCAGTCAGTGAAGATCAGCGAATGATCGATGCAGTAGAGGCAGGAGCACTTACTTTAGAGAAGTTAGAAGCAATGACTTGTGTATGTTCTGTTGGACTTGATATGATCGCTATCCCGGGAGATACAAAGGCAACAACGATTTCCGGAATTATCGCAGACGAGATGGCACTCGGTATGGTAAATCAGAAGACAACAGCAGTCCGCATTATTCCTGTAATCGGTAAAGGCGTTGGTGATACGGTACAGTTTGGAGGACTTTTAGGTTATGCTCCAATTATGCCAGTGAATCAGTTTGACTGTTCCGCATTCGTAAACAGAGGCGGAAGAATCCCTGCACCAATCCATAGTTTTAAAAATTAAATAGGAATTGCCGCAGGCAAGGAGACGCTCCCCCAGAGAGAAGATATCTTCTCTCTGGGAGAGCTGTTTTTTGTTAAAGGTATGATACAGATAATTCAAGGAATTATGTGGACTTTGATTGCCATTGACAGTTGGGCAACCAGTCATGCAGTAACGAAAATACAACTCGGTATTTGTGAGGTGATGGTATATGGCAAAACATGAGTTTGGAATTATGATGAATACTCCTCAGCAGAGCGAACGATATGACGAATATGAACCATGGAAATACGACTGCATTTCTGTTGATGATAAAGATTTAGAAGATGCGGTTAAAAGGCTTACCTTTGTTGATTCCTATTGGCATACGCTTTCAGCTAAAAACAAGGGGCTTGCATATTATGGCGTTACACTTGTTCCGCCTTGCTCATTAAAGGCATTTATTGATATTATTGCTGATATTCCTGAATTGTGCGAATTAAAGAAACTGTTAAAAAAGGCATTGGACAAAAATAAATGGGTTATTCATTATGGAATTTGATTGAGCAACAACTTCAAGTTTGTAGAGGACTTAATGAATCCTTGTAATATGGGGCGTTGCATGAATGTTAATCTGCGTTGCTTGATGTATTGATGGCTAATCAGTATACTAACTTTATCAAACAAAAGGAGCAGCTAGAGATGATTGGTGAAAATATAAAAACTTATCGACAGAAAAAAGGATATACACAGGAAGAGGTTGCCAACAGACTTCATGTGACAAGACAGACTATTTCAAAATGGGAGAAAAACTATTCGGTTCCAGATGCTGAAGTATTTGTAAAATTAGCAGATGTATTAGAGGTTCAAACAAGTCAGTTACTTGGAGTAAAGGTAGATAGTGATGTGCAAACAACAGAAGAAAAACAGAATGCTTATGCAGAGCAACTAGCACATATTGCTGAACAGATGGCAGTCAGAAATCGTCAACGTAAAAGAATATGGAAAACGATAGGAATAGCCTTTGCAGTAATCATTGTTGTATATATTATTCTTATAGTTATGAATATTGCATTTTTTTCTGTTTACCCGACCAAAGAGGATGTTCAGACATACGAAGAGACTATTATGTTGGAAGAATAGAGTTACGAACCTCCAGTTCGTAGAATTCAAAATTTAATATGAAATGTGAGATAGAGCGTATGGAAATAAACTATACGTTCTATTTGTTTGCCTTTTTGAAAAAAGCGATTAAAAAACTATTGACATTTTGTTACTGAAGTCAACAAATTAATATTTTCAGAATGAAATTGGAGTCTCCTTCATAATATTTGTAGAGACGAAGATGGAAGGTGAAAAGTATATGCATTATCAAAATTACACTTACCGGACAGGAAGTTATCGAAAACAACATAAAAGATATACTGCGAATCGAAAAAGACAGGAGGAATATGAATCTCTCCCGTCTTTTTTGTTTTTTCGGTTGCGTTTGCTTATTTGTATTATGTTGTTTTTGGCATTTGTTACTGCAGATAAATATGTTTTGACAAAAGAGGATACAGCACCAGTGTTTCAGAAGATAGAGAAGAATCAGTCCTATAAGGATCTAATAAAAAAATACAAGTTAATTGGTGAATAGAAGATTCTTATATACAAAGAAAGAGCACTCATGATAAGATATTTTCAAAATACAAGGGAGATTACATACATGTTGATATATTTAATGGCATTAGATACCGAGGAGGAGAGGATAAAGTTTGTTAGGCTTTATGAGGATTACAGAAATCGGATGCATTATACTGCCAGTATTCTTTTAAAAAGTGAGATAGAGGCGGAAGATATAGTTCATGATACTTTTCTTACGCTGACAGATTATCTGGACCGGATCGATGAAAAAGATTCAGTTGGAACATGGAATTATATTGTTACTATCTTAAAAAATAAGTGCTATAACTTTTTGAAACGCAATAAGAGAATAGAATTGACGGAAGACGAAGAAGTTTTTGAACAGCCTGTTGAAATGTATAATTTATTAGAAAACCAGTTAATAAAAGAAGAGGCGGAAGAATTTTTAAATACTCTGATTAAGGGATTAAAATATCCTTACCGGGAAGTTATTTATCTTCAATATCATAATAAGTTAAATAGCCGCCAGATTGCAGAACTTCTTAGGACCAGTCCTGCGAATGTAAGAAAAATTTCAAGTCGGGCGAGAGAACAGCTGAAAAAAGGGATGCAAAAGAAAGGATATACTTGTGAATATGGATTTTGAAAAATTATTGGAGCAAGAAGCGAGGAAGGCTGCCAGACAGGATTATGAAGAGGTAACAGAAAAAACAAAAGATTATTCTTACAAATATTCCAAAGCGTTTATCCAGAAAATGAATGCGATGATTCATGAGGAAAAAAGAAAGGCAAAAAAGAAAAGACGATGGCATATTTTGCTGGTGGCAGCGATTATTTTAATATTGAATGCAGGAATTGTTTTAGCAAACGATGATTTGAGAGAAAAAGTGGGGGAGCTTATCATTCAGTTTTTCGACGATAATATCCATATACGCAGTTCTAAAGAGATTGCAGATTCAGAAGAAATATTTCGGCAACTGCATCTTGGCTATGTACCGAAAGGGTATCATATACTATATGAGACAGAGAATCCTACGACTATGTATGATGTTTATTATGAAGGCACAAATGATAATTATATTACTTTTATGCAAGGTTTTAAAGAAAATGTAGATGTACATATTACTTATGATGGAACTGGAAGAAAAAAGGTTCAGGTAAATGGTAAAGAGCTGTATATGATTAAAGATGGGAATATAACTTCTTATTATTACGAGGATGGAGAATATCTTATTACTTTGTCTGGTACAGAAAAAGAGTCAGAATTAATAAAAATGCTAAAAAGTTTGAAATAAAGTGTCACACTTTCCTTACTTTAATTGTGTCTTATATAGAGGAAAGAAATTTTGCAGGAAAAGCAAGGGATATGGTAATTGAAATAAGATACATACTGCTATAAAAGATACCAGGTATCTAATGAAAATGTATATAAATAAAAATTAAAGTGAGGAACAAATGAAATTTGAAATAATATATTCCAGAAAAATACGAGATGCAGTAGCTGTTTTTACAATATTTATGTTTATATGTCAGTATGGCTTGACCAGAGAAGATGTGGCAGAGAATTTTTCAAGAACTGCACCAACCTGGGGATGGTTTGCCTTTTACGCAGTCATGAGTTTTCTTCTTATTTTTTTGGTATGGGATGATGACTATATTTTATCGGAAGACGGAATTATATGCCGAAGGATGATTTTTACTAGAAAGTACACTTGGGATGACTTCCCTTACTGTGGAATTTGTTATAAAGAAGGGGAGGAACCTGAGGATAAAAAAGAAAAATTCCTATACTTTTCAAAAAAACCGAAATCCCACAGAAAATTTGAGAAAGTGTGTAAAAGAATAGAATATACATCTGAAGTAGAAGCCATTTTTCAGATATATTGCCCGTATATGGATAAGCCAGACTGGGAGTTTTGGAATGAGGAATTAAAAGAGACACGAGTATGGAATGAAGAAGATTTCCGAACTTATAAAAGGAAAGTTTTTAAAAAAGATATTATACAATCTGTCTATTTTTTACCTGTGCTATGGGTATTAAAATTTGTAGATAATTATTACATTCCTGTCATATTGATGGGAATAACAGTGTTCATTTATTGCAGCTCATATGCGGATAAATGGGCAAGTAGAATAAAGGATTTGACAAAAGAATATCAGAGAGCGGCATTACGTCAATTGATAGATGAGAAACAGAAAGTTTATATCAAAACGGAAAGTATTGAGGGGTAAAAATGCTTAAGAAAATCATTAAGAAAAGAGCGTATGAGGGTAATAAAATAGAAGATAACTTATTATTTGTTACCTTGCAGACACAAATTGTAGGATTAGATATGAATAATGGATATGAACAGATATTTTTATCAGATAAATTATCGAATATGTGTAATTTTTATTATGATAAAGACACGAAACAATTGCTTGTCTATAATACATCGGGACATGCCTATTTATATCAGATGCCGGAAGGAAAGCGTTTGTCACAAAAACTTTATTTGCGAGCAATGGATTTGCAACCAGATAGTATTGCACATAAAGGAGATTATTATTGGTATTCAGACACAAATTTTTGTCTACGCCGTCTTGATATAAAAGATGGAAGCACAAAGCAGATATTAAAAGATAAGGAACGAAGAGTTGTAAATGTGATACAGGTAGCAGATAGGTTATATATTTTTACAGATATGAGAAGGGAAATAGAAGGCTATGTAAAAATACTCTGCTATCATATTGATGAAAATGGAGATTTAAAATACGAATTTGAATGGGGAGAAAGACCGTATGTTTTTATGGGGTATGTAAGAAGAGATTTTGATAGAAAAACAGTAATAGTAGGAGCAAAGACATACACAAAATATGTAGGCGATTATTATGTAGCTTTTGAACCGGAAAATAAACGATTTGTGCCAATATATCCTATTACAGATGAGGCATGGGAACTGTATGGACATACAATGCTAGAGGGAAATAAAATCCTTGCTGCTAATCCCAAATATGTGAAAGTAATAGATATTCCATCAAGAAAAGTTTTGGCAAAATATGAACCAGAAGAGACGATATATAGTGCGACTTTCCTAACCAAAAATAAGGGAGCTATTTTTACGAATAGGGGAGTATATGAATTTACATTTTAAAGAGAGGCGAATTCATGACCGACGAAGAAAAGCTGACATTAATACAAAAATATGAAGAGTTATCAGAGGAAGAATTTAAAGAGGAGTGTTTTGAAGATTTAAAAAAGTTCGCCTTTGATAAAGATGATACAGTCAAAACTTTTACTGCCAGTGTACTTTCACGTTTTGTAAATACAGCAAAACAGAAGGAAGCCATCGAGATTTTATTGCAATTATGTCATGAAGAAAATGAGCTGGTAAGAACAGAAGCTTATGATGCTATAGGTTGCTATTGTGAAAAAAGCGTGGTAAAAAGTCTTGAAAAAGCTGTTTTATCGGAAAAAGATGGGTTGGCAAGAAGTTATGCAATTGATTCGTGGATTTATGTACAACAGCATTTGTGTACAAACGAGACAGAAGTTATTGGATATTTGAATGCTATATTAGAAAAGGAACGAGATGATAATTGTATCTTGAATTGTCTGTATGGCAAATATTCTTTCGGAGAGAGAGCTGTTTTGGATGAAATCCTTAATTATATCAAGAATACAGATTATCATATACGGTGTAGTGTTTTGTCTATAATTGAATTAATTTTGGAGGAGGAGAGCTGCACAAAAGAATGTAAAAGAAAAATAAAAATTACACTTACAGAACTTTTAAAAAGGGAAAAAGCAAATGCAGTGAAAGAGCAGGCAGAAGAAATAATGAGGTGGCTATAATGTGGCATATATGGACCATAGATGACTGGGAGAAAAATATTGATTTGACCAGAGAAGGGCATCGGACAGGGCTCCGGTTACGATTTGATAAAGATATTGACAGCGAAGTTCGCAGAGCATGCAAAGAATTTGCCGTCTTTTTGCGAAGAGAATATTTTTTTCAGTGGATTAATGCATTAAAACTGACACCGATTGGACAAGAGAGGCAGGCAACAAATTATGCACGATATATACTAGATGAATATGCGGAAACGAGAGAACATCCATAGGGGGAAGAAGTAGATGATGAACGACAATATTTCAATAAAGAAACTATGGTATGATGAAGACTTCTATGAAGTGCAGATTATAATGAGTACGGAGCAAATTCGTTGTAAGATAAATACATATATTGTTGATGAAGAAATTAATGCTCTTTCACAAAAAATATTAGATTATGTGAAAAACGATATAGGATTTTACTGGGAGATAGGAGAAGAAGATTCGGATAGCTGCCCTAAAATTATCATAGAATCATTTATAAAAGATATATCAGGACATATTGTGTTAAACGCATCATGTCAGTTACAATCAATTGAAGAAAATGCGAAATGTAATTATAATTGCAAGTTCCCGATAAAAACGGAAGTGGGTTTGCTTTATAATTTTGCTAAGCAGCTACCGAAGCTTAATGAACAAGAAGTAGGGATATTTGTTGAACTTTTATGAAAATCTATATCATGTAAGAATACTGTAAAAAAACTGTCATTAGTCTATCATACATTGAACACATTTCTCCAATAAAATGATAAAAGATACGAGGAGGAATGTTGTTACAATGAACGAAAAAGAATATTATAATTTAATTAAACCTTATGAAGATGCTATGCAGATGATTTTGAGCCGTCTAGATACATTAAATCATACTTTATATGAATCATCAGCTACGCATCTTGTTCCAATTCATAATATCCAGAGTAGGATTAAATCGAAAAAAAGCATTGAAGATAAATTGATAAAAAAAGAAAAGAAACCGTCACTGACTAATGCTAAAAATTTTCTTATGGATATTGCAGGTGCAAGGGTTATTTGCTATTTTGTCAATGATATATATAATCTTGTTGAGATTTTAAAAAGTCAAACAGACTTAATTGTTATGAAGGAACGTGATTATATTGCAGGACCTAAACCTAATGGATAGTGTCAGTTAGTGCTATGAAAAAATAAAGTTATGAAAAGCCGGGAAATCCCCGGCTTTTCGTATATTTACAGAAAAACAATGTTAATATTTTTATGATGATCTACTTGAATTTCTTTGATGATAGACCGCCAGACACGCCGCTTTTCAGGAGCGGTAAAAGAAGAGTAGATATTTTCAAAATCTAATTTTAAAAATTCCTCAAGAGAAGAAAGGTCTTTTACTGGTTTTTGTTCTTCTTTTTGAAGCTCTTCAATCTGATGCTCAAAATCTGCCTTATCTGTTCGGAACTCTTCAAGTGTGATTAGTTCGTTCAAATAAAGTTCCTTTAGCTTTGATAATTTAGTTTGTAGTTTATGGATCCTGGCTTTATTCTGGACGACTGGAGCAGTCTCTAATTTGTAATCACAAATATACTGCTCTAATTCTGGCCGGACTCTTTTTAGTAGTTCTTTTTCTATGCTGCTTTCAAAAAAGACTTTATTATTTACACAGCGATGCAGGCGGTTAGCGTGACAGCGGTAGACAGAATAAAAATGATCTACTTCTTCACCAGATTTACGAACATAATGATTATGATTTGATGCAGCACTCATTACATAGCCGCAATCAACACAGCGGATCAGGCCGCTAAAGATATAATCATGTCTGTTTTTGCAGGTCTTGATGTTTAATTTAAGAAGACGTTGCACATCATAAAAAAGTTCCTTCGTGATGATTGGCTCACAATAACTTTCATTATCACGAAAAATTCCGATGTACTTTTTGTTCTGTAGCATACGCTTTAAGCTACTACGGCTACGAACAATACCAAAAGCATCCTGCATATATCGTAAAGTTTCACCCATGCTACTATGTGCTTGATAGTGTTCAAAAATGGCAACAACAATAGGAGCATCTTTGTCCGGAACAAGATGTTTATCAACGATAGAGTAACCAATAGGAGTTCTACCGGAAATAGCTTCACTATGAGATACTTTGTCTTTAAATACACCCTTGATTCGCTCAGAAGCGTTTTGCGCTTCCAGTTCTGCAAAAGCCATAGAAGTATTGACGAACGTTCGCCCTTGTGCGGTACTGGTATCAAAGAAAGGCTGCCGGATTGCAGTCCAGGAAACATTGTGCTTATCAAGGACTTCCTGTGTGTTTAGATAGTGCCGGAGACTTCGGAACCAGCGGTCAAGCCTGGTAAAGATAATTAGATCAATGAGATTAGCACGAACATCCGAAAGGAGTTTCTGGAAGTCCTCTCGTTTTGTTTTCTGGCCGGAGATACCTCCGTCAATGTATTCACCAGCCAGGATCATATTTTCATGTGCCTTAATATAGGTTTCACATGAATTGAGCTGATCGCGGATAGAATCCCCGTCTTCTGCCTGCTGTTCAGTGGACACACGGACATAAATTGCGACCCTTAAGATAGTTTTATCATTATTTAGTTTTCTTTTCATTTCTTTTTCTCCCTAAATGGGTATAAAAATACACCCCTCATAGTTTCAAAAAGAAAAGAAGTGTGATATAATCTAAATGCGACTTTGGATTATATCGTTCTTTTCATTTCGGAATGAGCAAATAGTCTAATGGAATTCCGTCCGGTGCCAGCCGGGCGGTTTTTCAGTTTATTAGTTAAATCCCATTTTTTGCATAAGTGCTTCCTGCAGAACCTGCGAAAAATTAATATTCTGCTTCATAGCAGCATCATTAAGCCAGGAAGGAATAGTAAGATTCTTACGGACGGACTTTGTAAAGTGTGCTTTTGCGTATTCTTCAACATCTACAGTAACGATATTTACAAAAGCTTCATCCGAAGTCACTTCCAGTTCATCCATAACTTTTTGTATATCAATATCTTGAAGACTGGATGCTGGAGGAACACTTACTCCTTCCAGATTAGCAGAATATAAATATCCGGCCAGGCAATCAACCGCCATAGAAAGAGCATCTTCCAGGTTATCGCCGCAGGTAGCGGTATTTAGATCAGGAAAGATAACGGAGTATGCGGTATCCTCCTTAATAAAACAAGCTGGATAAGCAGATAACATAATAATACCTCCTTATGATTGGTGAACAGGTGGGGCTATTTAAGCCTCGCCTGTTTTAAAATGGAGTTTTCGGTTCCCTTCGGTAAGTCCTTACAATGAAAAGGGATTGTAACCTTACCGGGTTTTGATGGATGTATGTAGTGTCGATGGGAACCAGCCTGCGACAGGAACACCCAGCCATCAGCAAGGATGATTTTCTCCATTTCTCTTGGTTTCTTTGGCATAAGCCTTTACCTCCTTGCAATATTATAATAACATATAATACGCATAAAGTCAATACGCATAAAAAAGAAACAAGAGATAAAATTAACTCATTTTCTTATAATACACTTTCCCATTTCGGAAGTTCACAGAGCAGGTCTTGTCACCATCTTCTGAACTCCAATAATATCCGGTAATGTGTTGTCCATGAGATTTCATATCAATAAATTTTTCACCAGAGCAGCCAATAATATTGACAACCCTTTTATAAGACATTCCATTCTTAATTTTCTTATATTCTGCGGAACTAACACCGAATAAGTCTTTTTCTTCACTGTACGTTCCGAAGCTAACACGTTTGCCGTTCACATACCTACGAAACTCTATTTCATAAGACTGGGAATCAGGATTCCAGACATCTTTACAGACAGAACGGAAAGAATAGCTTTTTCGACCTATCTTAAATGAAAATGAGATTTTCTTCAATGTAAAATCATCGTATGAATAATCCGAATGATTATTCTCTAAGAAATTACGCAATGGAGTAGGATTTACTGGAAAAAAATAAATTCTTTTCTCGCATCCAGCAGGGACTTTTTGTACACTTGCTTTATAATTTACTGTTCCAAATCCATCTAAAGTAACTTTTATATTTGCAGGAGTATAAAGTGGTTTAGAAGATGCATTATGAAACTCTAGATCAACCCTGTAATTAGTAGTTGTGCAATCATCATTTAAAATGTCGGCCGGGGTATTCATAATATAAAGACTGCCTTTACAGGTCTTTCCCTTATACTTCCCGATAATACTAACATCCCCAAGTCTATTTGCTTTCACTTTACCGCTTTTGTTTACGCTTGCTATGCCAGATCTTCTTAAAGACCATTTCACTTTACTTCGTTTTACCCCGCTTATTGGAATTTTTAATGATTTGCCCTTCTGAATAAAAATAGTGCGATTAAAGAAACGCTTAGAAGCCGCATTGGTGTGTAGCGGTGTGCTGCATAAGATAGTTACAAGGACTAAAAGATAACAAATTAGATTCTTAATAGATTTTTTCATAAAATTTACCCCAATAAAATAAAAAATTTAATTAATGTATTATTTTGCTTTTTGCAGTAGAAAACTAAATTTTACAATTCCCTCCGGAAAGGAGGTGTAAAATGAAAGTTTTACTATGGGAAATGCGTACAAAGAAAAATTGTACATTGATGCAGTTGGCGGAGAAAACCGGAATCGGAAAGAGTACGCTAAACAACATCGAAAACGGGAAAACGTCCCCCACGTTGTTCCAGCTTGAGACGATTGCAATCGCTTTAGGCTGCCACATATCAGACCTGTATAAGTCAGATTATAAATAAATAGCATATCACAAAAGGATATGTATTTGTTTAGTCCATGCAATATTTCCATGATTGTGGAAATCGACCTCGATAATTCCATAATTGTGGAAAAACATGGTATAATGTTGACATCACAAAGGGATGATAAGGGGGCATACATAATATGAAAGAAGTTGATTACAAAAAACTCATTATTGAAATGCTTAATATGGCGGATGAGCGATGTCTTAAGCTCATTTATGTACATATTAAAGCCCTCTTGGGACTGAGATAATCAGTCCCTTTCTTTTTTCTGGATGGAGTCCAAGAAATCTTCTAGCACTTTCCATCCATTCTCATCTAATGCAGCCAATCCAGAAATCAATCTCTTTTTAAAAGAATCTTCTTCATTTCTCAATGCATCACCAATGAATTCCTCAATCTGTTCATCTTTCGTCATTTCGATAAACATATCGCCGTTACCAGTTCGCAACCAATCTTCATTTACATGAAACTTTGTACATATCAGAGAAATTACAGCATCACTAATTTTGTTTTTTCCAACTTCATAAGCTCCAATATTTCCTCTTGATATGCCTATTTTATTTGCAAACTCTTGCTGTGTTAATTTTAACTCTTTACGCAATTCTTTTAGACGTTCGTTCACTGTCCCACCTCCTCTCTGCTCTTTCATTATATTTCATATGATTAAAAAAATCAATAAAAAATGTTGGTAAACAACAAAAATAACTTGACAAAAGATATTAACCAACATATAATTGAAATATACCAACAAGCAAATGCAATTAACGATACAAGAAAGGAGCGGAAGATAATGTTAGAAATCGAAAAAAGAGTATTGAAAACTCTCGTTAAAGAAATGCCAGGAATGACAACATACGAGAAAGGATACCTGGATGGAGTTGTTTCTACGGCAGCGGCAATGAGCAGCAAGAGACAGGAAAAAGAAATCGAGAAAGCAGGATAAGGAGATTTAATAAAGTGTTTAACAAAATGATTGAGAGAATAGTAAAAAAAATCCGCTGGGAAAACACAGCGTCTAACCAGCGGACTATTAGCTTTATTTTAGGATGTATAGTATCACTCATCCTAATGTTTATACGAATACTTACCTATTAATTAATTTGCTTGACGTAATCGCCAACAACAAGGTCTTTGAAAGGTAAACGCCTTTGTTCTCGGTCATCATCTTCGATGGATGAAGAAAGAATATCACTAATATAGAAAGGAGAAATATTTTTTTTTCTGCGATAAGTAGCGGATTCCAGAGTAGCAATTTTTTCTTGAACATGAGTAACTATGCCGGTTCCTTTGACAATCTCCAGATAGCCGAGAGAACGTCCAGTGTCGGGGTCAAATATTTCGTTATTGTCTATGGCATAAATAAGATATTTTTGTCCCTCGCAAACGTCTTGCCGGGAACCTGCATTAATAACAACTTTGTATTCATCAATGATTTTAGCAACTTTATACATATGGCACCTCACCTTCAGCTTTTAAAAAGTCATTTATTGTTTCAATAGTTACAGTTGGTTTTACAATGATTTTATCTCGTTTAGAAGAAATATAAGAGAATAGTTTTTTAGAAGAGGAAGTATCGGAGTAAAGAAGGATTTGAGCTATCCCCATACTATTGATGGTTTCTACATATCCATAACAAATCCGATTTTCTAATTTTCCATTATTTTCATAAAACGCAACAATAGAATGATGGGTGAGCAAATTATTGGGGCGACATAAAATTCGTCCTTGACTACATTGTAATAACTCTATAGCGGGACGGTACTCATCTCTTGAATCGAGAAAAAATTTTACGTTTAGCCATAGTGATAATACAAAACAAAAAAGCAACACGACAAACACGAAAAAGGGGACTTTAGTTCCAGATGGATAGATATATAGCAAAATAGTTGGAACCAAAGCAATGGCGAAAGAAAGATAATTCGACCAGTCTTTAAAGTAGTTTTTTAACACGGAACACCTACCTCCTTAATTAGATAAATTAATATGTATTAACGATATTATAAAGGAAATTTATGTAAAAAACAAGCGCAAGGAAAGAAAGATGAAAAGAAAAACAGCAGGCAAACGAGAAGAACGTGCCAAGTGGGAACGTAAGCCAGCATAAGGAGGGGGAGATAGATTCGGCAACAAAAAAATAGGAAAAATGGAAAAGAGGAAGGAGAAAATAATGTTTAAATTAGGAAAAGTATTACAGCAACTTATGAATATGAATAAGGAGTTAGAAGAGACAAGAAAAGAAGTTCATGTTATTGCAGATAGCTTAGGCTGCCATGAAACATTCACGAGCAATTACGATGTAAGAGTACTTAAGAGGAAACACAACGGTAAAGTAACAAAGGTAAAAGTAGGCTTTTCACTTTCTAATGATGCGTGGGAGGAACTGGAGAAAAGCGAGGAATGGAATAAGGTACTTAAGTTCTTACAGGAGGAGAAAGAAGCATGATGAATACCCCATTTGATATTAATTTTGAAAAACGGATTATTAAAAAAGAAGCGGAAAAATGTTGGGAAAATCTCATGGAACATGCATCCAGGAGAAACCTTGAACCAGAATTTGTGTACGGAGAATTTTGGAAGAATCTAAACAGATTAGCAAGAGAAAAATTTTAAAAAATATTCATAAGCTAAGAAAGACAACTAGGAGGGATTAATTGGTGGCATATACAGCACAGAAAAGTCAGGCAGATTTTGTCGTTTATACAGATAAAAGAGGAAAAGAAGTATTAAAGACGAGCAGATCAACAGTATTGATTCCTAAAATTCACTGGAATGGTGTGGGAATCAAATGGTTAGAAGAGAAGGTGAAAGAATGATTTTGGTAGATGTAAAAGAAGGCATAGATGTGGAATTAAAAGGGGAGGTAATGGATCAACTCTTAGAATTTGTCATGATTACGAAAAGCCTAAGACAAAGTTTACCAGAAAAAGTAAAAGAAAAATTACCCAAAGCATTTGAAGTGGCAATGACTGTGGATGATGATTGGAGATTATCTGGAGAAATATTTCGGATGATATATGGAGGAGAAGAAAATAATGATTAAAGCAGATACAAGGACAATGAGTGTAGAACTTGAAGAAACGGTTTTGGACCAGCTATTAGAGTTTTCTATGATTGTACAGAGCCTGAAAGAAAGCTTACCAGAGGAAGCAAAAGAAGAACTGCGACCTATATTCGAGATTTCTATAACGGAAGATAGCGAAGAACAAGCGGTCGAGAAAATTGGAAAGAGGTTATATGAAAAGATATGCAAAAGGCAGTGATAGATTTAATAGCTTCAAGAATGGTGGAAGGACAGAATATACCCATACTATTTGTCCAAAATAAAAGGATTTCTTTGGACGGATAGCAACAAGATTATCATTGATATAAAAGAATAAGAACACTCCCGGAGCATCCGGGAGACTCTAATGCAGGCGGCAGGGATGCCAGGCGGTCACAACCCCGTAGTAATGCAGAGTGGAGTAACCAGGAGACAAAGAAAAGAAGTGTGATGCAACTATTAACAAAGGAAAGAAGAAAGTAGGAGGAACGATGTTTAGTGCGATAATTGTAAATGATAGCAAACCAAATGAAGAACCAATGTGCTTGCAGGGGGATGTAGTTTTTGTTGTAAGTTCAAAGAAAGTGGAAAAACATTACGAAAATGAAGGAACAATGGCGATAGATTTAGAAAAACCATGGGATAAAAACATATATCTCAATTTGGGAACTTCGATAAGAACTATGATAGACCAGGAATTTTCAGAAAACAAAGAAGCACGAGGGAGAGCGATGTTTGAGTTTATACAAGGATTTTGCAAAAGAGGCGGTACTACAGAAATCTTAGAAGTAAAAAAAGAAGGGGAACATCCATATGGGAGAAAGTAATATAAGGAGATTATGCGAAACGGTCGCATTAATTGTAGCGGAGCGGGAAAACGTGAAAGTTACTGTCGAGATAAACAAAAAAGAAGAATCGGCAGCGTAAGGAATGCAAGATAAAAAGAAAGAAAATAAAGTAAAGATCATCAGATGGACAAACATGGAATTAGAGTGCTTTTATGGAGATTATGTGGAAGCGGTAGCTTATGCCAGAAAAAAAGCAGCGGAAACCGGACAGGATTACATAATAACATAACAAAGGAGAACATCCGAATGCAGCGGATGTTCTCCAGTGTCAAAATATAATTTACGAAAAAAGTTCATTTTCATAATATCAAATCTGACACGAAAAAACAAGCTATAAAATCCGTGAAGGTTCTGATTTTTTTAAGACTTTTAGAGCTTTTACCGTCCTCGTAATAGATAATAACAAGTCGTTGAAATAAATATAACAGGTAAAGGTAAAGAGATGAAGAAGTGTCAGATAAAGAGGGATAAGAGAAAAAAGAATAGGGGAATGCATCTGTTAGAATATGACTATGAGTCTGCTTACAATAAATCTTTAGAGGATATGGAAGAATGGATGACACAACAGCTATTCAAACGCACAAAGACGAACTATGCTCTAAAGACTATTAAAGCAGGGGAACAGTTAGAAGTAGAAATCTATCCTCTTTTTGACAAGAAAGAAGATATCCCAAAAGAAGGAAGGATAAAGAAGGACAATCGCCAGGCACAGGGAAGATTGAACGATAAGAACGCAAGGAAAAGAGTAGAACGTCTTATCAATGCCAATTTTGACGACAATGACCTCTGGTGTACTTTTACATATGACGATGCACACCTTCCTGCCGATGGAGATATAGATGCAGCCTTAAAGAACGTAAAGAAGTTTATCAGAAGGTTAAATTACAAAAGGAAGAAGTTTAACCTGCCTAATTGTAAATACATCTATGTCACTGAATATAATCCTACAGCAAAAATCAGATGGCACCACCACATTATTATGGATGGACTACTTGACCGGGACGCGGTAGAAAAGACATGGAACTACGGAAAACGTAGTCAGATCAGAAGACTGGAAAAGGATGAGAATGGACTTTCTGGCATGGCGAACTATATCGTAAAGGAAAAAGACCGGATTCGTTCGGAGAAGCGGTGGAACTCATCACAGGGATTAAAGCAGCCAGAAACAAAAATAGTAAGGAATAAACGGCCGCAGGCAAAGAGTGGAAATTATAGAAAGATAGAACACTATGTCAATAAGATGGTCCAAAACGAGAACATGATTAAGGAACAGATGAAAGCGTGGTATCCAGACTATGATTTTACAACAGCAAAGGTCTGTTATAACGATTTCAATACACGCTTTTACATATATACGAGATTGCGAAAACAAAAGGATTAAGGAGGATTATAGAAACATGGCAAGGATTAGTAAAGAGGAAAGACTTAGACAAGAAGGTATGGCGCAGGCGTATAGAATCGCACAGACAAGAGGAATCGACGGTTTAAAAAAAGAGATTGAAATACGCAAACTTACAGGAATTCCTGTAGGAATAAGTCCATCGGCATTAGAAGAGAGCGTTAGAAGAATCAAAGAAAATACGATTGATACAGTAAATATCTTAACAGCCATGACATTACATGATGAATTTGGCTTCGGTGCATCCAGGATAGAACGCTTTCGTAAGAGATTTGATTTTAAGACAGAATGTCTGATGGAAAATTACGTTACTTGGTTAGAGATGATAAATACGTTAAAAGAAGAAACGGGAGTTACTTTCGAAATCCGTAAGAATGAGGCAGACGTTGCAGATACGCAGGCGTATCGCCAGAAGCGTCACTATAACCGTGATGAAAAGAGAGCAGCCAAAAAACTTGAAAAACAAAGAAATAAGAAAAGAGCATAAAAGGAAGGAAATATTATGAGAACAATAGCTATTATGTCACCAAAAGGCGGGATTGCAAAAACAACAAGTGCGGATACAATTGCGTATATCTTAGGAGAAGAGAAAGGGAAAAAAGTCCTTTTAATTGATGCGGACCCTCAAGGGGATACTTCCAAGGTATATCAGAGATATGATCCAGAAGGCGAAGGACTTTCTGGTCTTTTAGAAAGACACAGATATGTCGGAGGAGGGTTCGATACAAGCTATTTTATCGAGCAGACAGATTATCAGAATATCGACATTATAACAGCAAACGGATATTTAATGCAGACAGATATGAGATTGCGTTTGGAGAGAGAAAAAACGCAGATTGAACGCTTAAGAGAGACGTTAAAGGAAGTAGACAAACAATATGACTACTGTATATGTGATTGTGGACGTTTACTTGACATAGTGGTTATCAATGTATTGATTGCAGCAGAAATGGTGATTGCCCCTGTGAAACTTGGAGGGTTTGAGAACGAAGCAATCTATAATTTACAAGAGCAGCTTGATGATCTGTGTGAATTAAATGAGAAATTGCACATTAAAGGCATTATTACGATGCGACAGAAGAATAAAACAACATTGGAGTTTGAACAGTGGATGAAAGAACAGTCTGGATTTAAAATGTTTAAAACACCGGTTCGACGTTCGATTGTAGTAGAAAAAGCGTCAATGGCAATGAAGCCACTTCCGGCATTTTCAAAAAATAGTGTAGCAGTAAAAGATTACAGAGCAATTGTGGAAGAACTACTAGGGGAGTGAAAAAATGATCCAGGAAGAAAAGAAAGTCTCCTCAATGGAAAAACTGAATAAAGATTTAGACATTAAGGTAGGGGCAGTTTACTACATGGATGAATCAAGAATACGTGGAGAAAGGATAGACCCCAAAAGAGTAGTTGTAAAAGAGATTTACCCACACATGATTATCGTAGAAGATGAAAATGGATTCCGCTCAGGAATAACATTAGCATCTGCAGCAGTAGACTTAAGAAAGACAAAATATAAGACTCTAGATAAAGCTTTAGAAGGAGGGAGATAAGCGTGGCAACAGGATTTTCAGTGCTAGATGCCTTGAACGAAAACAGTAAGAGAGGAATAGACGCAACACCCAAGGCGAGATTTCGCACAAAAGATATATCTATTCATAAAATATATTCCAACGCCAGGAACTTCTATCCACAAGAAGGAATAGAAGAAAAAGCAGGAGAGATATTAACCGTAGGATTAATTGAAAACCTGGCCGTTATGTACGCACCATCGGAAGAGGGAGAATACAAACTAATCTCTGGAGAAAGACGATGGAGAGCATTAAAACTACTGGTAGAACGAGGGTATACAGAATATGAGCTTGTAACTTGCCAGGTTAGAAATCCTGCAAATTCTCACGAAGAAAAGATAGAGTTGATTATTGCAAACAGTAGCAGGGATAAGAGTGTTGCAACGCTGCTCAGAGAAGAAAGTGAGCTCAAAGAAGAATTAAGATACATGAAAGAAAATGGGATGAAGATTCATGGTCGTGATTTAAGTGAAGGAAAGCTTAGAGATGTTATTGCATCGATGCTGCATGTTTCTGGAACAAAAATCGCACAGATGGAAACGATTAATAACAATCTTATCCCGGAACTTAAAGAAGAAATAGAAAAAGATAATATAAAATTCTCAACAGCTTATGAACTTTCTGGAATGGATGAAGAAAAACAAAAAGAAGCGTTACAGAAATTAAAGGATTCGGGCAATTTGTCCTATAAAGAAATTAAAGAGATGAAAAATGAAGGTTCAGAAAAAGTGTCAGAGTCTGACACCGAAGACGAACCGGACATACCAGTTGAAGAATTTACATCTCAATTGCCTGATGTAGAAAAATACGAGACGCCACATCCAGAAGGGATTACATCTTTATGCTATAGCTGTAAAAGATATATTGAGTGCAACGTCAGAACATCTACCTGCACCTCTTGTGACCAGTATATAAATAAAACCGAAGCGTATAAGTCACAGGAGGAGCGGTATTCAGAGGAACAGGACAAAATAGACCGAGAGACAAAGAAAAAACTTCAAGAGATTGACGATGAGAAGAAGATGGAAATTCTTCCGAGTGATAGGAAACGAATAGAAATAGAAAAAGCACAGGAAGGTCTTCTAGGTTATGTATGTGGAGAGCTGTGTAGTAAGACCCAGGCAGATTCCTGTGAGAAGGTTTGCGAAAATTGTAAACTCATGAATTATGTAGAGCAGCTAAAAGAAGCGTATGAGAGAGACTACAGAAAATAAGCTGGACAACCTCTAAGGTTTTACATATTACACGTAACTTGTTAAAGGCTTCATGAAGAAGCTATATGCCATTGATTCCTCCGGATTCGTCCGGAGGAGAAGGGAGAAGAAATTGAAAAGACGAAAGAAACATAAAGCGAGTATTCTTCAAGAAAAAGGTAGCCCTTGCTACTTGTGCATGGAGATGAGACCACACTATGAGTGGAAACGAGCGGTTCACGAACATCACATTTTCGGCGGTTCAAATAGAGACAAATCAGAAGCGGAAGGATTAAAAGTCTATCTTTGCTTAGAACACCACATCAGCGGCAAGGAAGCGGTGCATAACAATGCGGAAATGATGAAGGTTCTTCGCCAAGACGGACAGAGAGCTTTTGAAAAGACACACACCAGAGAGGAATTTATGAAACTCTTCGGGAAGAACTATTTGGAGGAGACGGGTGGATAAAGGAAAACCTGTTAGTTTTGACTTATTAAGAATCAATAAAGGGATGAAGAAGATATGCAGATGCAATCCTCCACATTACGAACTTAGTGTTGAAAATCGAATTATTATGTGCAGTGATTGCGGAGCGGTCGTGGATCTATTTGAGGCAATGTTGTCAATCGCGGGATATCATGAGCAACTAAGAAAAGAAACGAAACGCTTAAAAGAAAAAGTAAAAGTTTATTCAGAAGAAGCAAATAAAGAGCTAAAAAGGATGCGCAAGAGCAGAGTATTCCGCGAGATGGAAGAAGCGTACAGAAACAATATGTTTCCAGAATGCCCGGAATGCGGAAAAAACTTCGACCCGTTAAAAATTACGTGTTGGACAAAAGCGGGATATGTAAAACAAGGAGAAATAGAAAATAATGAGAAAGATTAAGATAGATATTTCGTTAGAAGATTATACAGATAACGTCAGAAGAATCATTGAAAGAAGTTTACACGATTTAGAAGCAGAACCTCCGTATCTGACATCTTTTTTGTGCGATCCCTGCCTAACGGAAGAAGACTTAGAGACGGCGCTACATATCCTGGAAAAGGCAGGAACAGAATTAACAAAACAAAAATTAATTAAAGCGGAGCTTAAAACCAGAAGAGAAGTAGTAAGTCCGACAGAATTTCCAGCAGACTTAAGACAGGAATGGGAAGATATGCGAGAAGCGGTAAAAAGGAGAAAACGAAATGGATAAATGGGTGCTAGTAACAGAAAAATTGCCAACAAAAGAAGGATTATACATAGTAACGATGGACGGGGAAATAGCTGGACAAAAAGAGCCGTTCGCAAGTACCAATTATTTTGAAAATGGTCAATGGGATGATGGAGATAGTGTTATCGCATGGATGAGACTGCCGGAGCCATACAGACCGAAAGATAATAAAGAAAAACCAGCATGGGGAGATTGGATATTAGGCGATTTTATGAAGAATTCGAAAGGTGAGAGATTGTGATAAATCCGTGTACAAAATGTATCGAAAAGGACAGGTGCGAGGGAATGCAGCAGCCATGTCGGCAGGGTAAGGCTTACCAGAGATGGAAAGCTGGCTGTAAGAGAGTGGCGGAGCATACGAAACAGGTGAATAAGAGGAAAAAGTAAATTATGAGTCACGAATACAAAATATTAGAACAAATGCTTATCGAAGGGAAGATAAGCCGCCAGGAATTTAAAGAGAGGATAGATATCGAATATGGCAAACTGGAGCAGGAGCTTATGAACGATGAAATCACACCGGATGAGCATGTTGAGAGATATAATGCTTTGATGGAGTTGGAACCTCAGTCGTTTGGACCACCGGAGTTGCATGAGCATATATAAGCGGAAATTTACAAAATAACATGAAAAATAAGAGATACTTGACAAAAAAACCATTATGCACAAGAAATAATAACCAGTTTATTTGTAAAGTGAGAAACAGAAAGGAATGAGAATAGATGGAGAGATTAACAAAGGTATTAACTAAAACAGTTGTTTATACAAAAGGAAAATATGAAGATACAGTTCCTGCAGAAATGACAACAGAGGACATGAGGACTGTATTAAAAAAGCTTGCTGAATATGAAGATATCGGTACTCCTACGGAATTAAAACAGCTTAAAGAAAACGGAGGGTTCACAGGTCTTGAACTTGCCAAAATCGCCACAGCGTTAAAAGAATTACAAGCTTATAGGGAGCAAGAGTTAATGGATACTTCCGATAAAGAAGCACGAAAGTCTGAGGATGAAGAAGCACGAAAGTCTGAGGAAATACTTAGAAAATATTGTGAATCTCATCAAAGTTGCGAAGGTTGCGTTTTTTACAAAGAATGGTCAGGATGTGGTCTTACCGTGTGAGTGGACACTTAAACAGCAAGAGTAGAAAGAGGTTAAATGATGAAAAAGCTTAGCATAGAAGACATAGATTTTGAGTTTATACCGGCGTCTGTTCTCCAGGATGTAGATAAGAGGATTGCAGATTGGCGAGCGGCTGGAGGGGAAGACAACGACCAATATATACAGCAGCAACTTAGATATTTAAAGAGAGTAGAAAAGCTTTGTAAGCAGAGTACAAATCAGGAAGAGGAGTAAAAATGCCATACGGACTGAAAGATGAAGAATTTAATAAAATACAAAACAAAATAGCGAAAAAAACTATACGAAGTGCCAAGCCTTGACCGAGCTGCATTTTTAGTAGAATGCACAGAGCAGGAACTAAGGGAAGCAATGACCGAACTGCGCAAAACACCCAAATCGAGGGGGAAAATTGAAGCCGTAGAAAGGGAGTTAAGAAACAGAGGAAACAAAAACAAAAAAAACAAAGTTTTTCCCAAGCGACTTGGCGGAAAAGAGATTTGTGAAGGAGTGGACGAAAGCGTGCGGAAGAATAAGGGGGAATAGATAAATTGGAACGTGCAAGAAAGGAGTGGTTTTATGGACTCGAAGAGAACTTTACTTAATATATTTCATGTATCCGAATCATATAAGCTTCCAGATGCAATTATGGATGCATTACTGTCTGATAATGCAGAAAGTATCATAAGGCTAGTAAAAAAAAGTACGCACGATGACATCCGGGATATATTCCAGCAAGAGCAGGGAGACAGAAAAACCTTAAAACAGGATTTTACACCGGATTGCATCTGCACCATGGTCGCAAAAATGATGAAGCCGGGCAATGTACTGGATATGTGCTCCGGAACGGGAGCATTAAGCAAGGCAGTCGCAAAAGAGTATGGCGTAAAAATATGCGAACAGGAATTTAGTGAGCGTACAATTCCGTTTGCCTTACTAGATGCCTGCATTGATGGACTGCAAGGAAGTATTAGCCGGGCGGATTGTTTACGGGAAAATATAATGGAAACATATCATTTAGAAAAAAATAATGATATAAGTATCCCAAAACAAGTAGAACCGGAAGAAGTGGGATGCTTTGATAATATAATTATGAATCCACCATACTCTATGAAATTCCCAGAAGCGGACGAGATGCCAATCATGGGACATAAAATTCCGAAAAGCAAAGCCGATTACGGATTTATACTGCGCGGTGTACAACATTTAAAAGATGATGGACGGCTGATTGCGATACTTCCGCATGGTGTCCTTTTTCGAGGAGCGGCAGAAGGAAAAATTAGAGAATGGCTTGTTAAAGAGCACTGGATTAGTGCTGTAATTGGATTACCGGATAAGTTATTTTTAAATACAGCAATCCCGGTATTTTTACTAATTTTAGAAAAAAATTCTCCAGATATTCTTTTCATTGACGCATCAAGACGACTTGAAAAGAAATCAGCACAAAACGACATGTCGCAGGAGCAGATAAGAGATGTCACCGATGCTTTTTTTGCACGTAAAGATGTAGAAAAATATGCTTACGTAGCCTCTTATCAGGAAATAAAATATAATGATTACAATCTAAATATTCCAAGATATGTAGATACGTTTGAACCAGAGCCCCTACCAGACATGGAAACGCTTCTTAAAGAACTGCAAAAAATTGAAAATGAAGAGAGGAAAACTAGAAAAGAACTGTACAAAATGCTGGGGGAACTGGTAAGTAGCAAAAGGGATATGAACGTTATAAAAGAACATAGAAAATTACTGAATCCGCAGAATACAAGAAATACTTTCAGGCAAATGACATTAGAGGATTATGAAAATGCAATGTAAAAAAGTCAATATTTTTGAGATATGCAAAGTAGAACGTGCGGTGGCTGGAAAAATATATACGGCAGGGAGTTGCTATGTAAAATTAAGTGCTGTGGATGAGTATGTAGGCCAATTAAAAAATGACAATACACTAGATACAAGGTACGCAGTGTTTGAACCAAACGAAGGAATTTGCGCGGATTACTTGCACATTGCTATCTGCAATAAGTTCCCTGAGTTTTTGCGAAAATACCGGACAACAATTAATTTACAATTTGAAACATTAAAACATTTCGTACTTGACTGGCACGAAAAGGAGGAAGAACAGAGGTATGTTGTAAATGCAGTCAAGGCGGTGGATAATGAAATAGAACTTACTGAAATGCAGATAGAAAAAGAGAAAGAGATGAAGAAATGGTATCTTGCAAAGATGATGACACAACAAAACCAGACACCTACATGAGCATATCAGAAAAAATTTATGCAGGGTGAAATAAGCGAGGACGAATTTGTGGAGCGGTATAACCGATTGGTTGAGCAGGAAGCTGAAAAACACTGGGAACCAGTCGAACCACATGAGCATATTTAGGAGGAACAAAAATGGACAGAAAAGAAATAAAGAGGAGAGTCAAATGCTAGTACCTGCAATATTATTCAAAGAACAAATAATAACAGAATTTCAAAGAATCTATTTTACTGAAGATATGATGTATTTAACTGGATGCTTAGAGCAATGGTGTCCGGATATATCAGCAAACCCAGAGGAAGGAAAATTTGATTTCGCTATTGTTAGTAATAACAGATTGATAGGCTATTTGTCTTATCACATTGATTATTATTGCTCCAAGGCGTATAATTTTGGACTTTTATCTTTCGATAGAGGAAATCCGGTTGTCGGAGAAGAACTTTTTAACAAGATGGAGGAGCTAACAAAAAAGCTCCGTAAAATTGAGTGGCGCATGGTTGGTGGAAATCCTGTTGAAAAGCATTACGATAAATTCTGCAAAAAACACGGAGGAAACAAGCATATTCTAAAAGACTCTATTAGAGATATGAATGGTAATTACCGTGATGACATTATCTACGAAATTATTAAGGGGGAACAGGGTAAGAAATGAGCATAACAGAAGCAATAGTAATCATAGTAGCGATAATTTATACAGGATTTGTAATTTACATACTGAAAAAGTGAGGTGAGAAAATGGAAAAAGCAAAGAGATATAAAGGAATATGCCCAACGTGCGGCAAGGCAATGTGGATTCGCAAGAGTGTTTTCATGGAGATGGGGGCTAATGTTGGAAGTGGCACCTGCCCGGATTGTGAAACATTTTTACATATAATATTTAATCCGGAACGGGAAGAAATGGACCTGGAAAGATTTGAGGACTATCAGGAGAAGTAATGTAAGGAGAGAGGAGAATGCTAAAACCGACAGTAGCGGCAGCAGAATTTGAAAAATACGGTTTTAAGCGATGTAAAGGCAAACAGTACGAAGAATGCTATTATCTTTGCGTAGCGCATGGCTGTGTAATGCTATTTGTAAGTGACGTATGCTTTGATATTTTTAAGTGGGACGAAGCAAATCCGCGGATACATAAAGAGGCAAATTGTAGATACCGGGATAAGCGAGACTACTTAGACGTTATATATGATCTAATTAAAGCAGGGATGTTGGAAAGCGAGAGCGGTTGCAAATAAACGAGGATTTGAAGCGTTTGGCAGAATCAAGTTAAGAGATTTAGAAACAGGTGAAATTCACAGATGACAGGAAAGGGGGCAATTTGGTTGGAAAAGTCAGTCCTGATTGAGTATTGTGACATGCAAGTGGAGATAAAGGAATTGAAGAAACTCATAAAGGCAACAGAAGAGAAAATAGCGAAGATGGAGGAAAAAGAAAGAACGAGAGATGTAGTTTCCGGAGGTGCAGGGGGCACGCAGCATTTTAAAGTGGAAGGCTTTCCAATTCCGGAGTACACGAAAGTAAAAAGACTACTGATAAGCAGGAGAGAGCGACTAAAAATGAAAGAAGAGGAACTTCTCGAAATCACTAATCAAGCAGAAGAATATATAGAATCTATCAAGAGGAGTGAGGTTCGCATCATGTTCCGAATGCGTTATATTGAAGGATTGACATGGAATCAGGTAGCTCATCAGATGAATGAAATGTTTTCGAGAACAAAAAGGACATATACAGAGGATGGCTGCCGAATGAAAGGAAACAGATTTTTCAAAGAGACAGAGGGGCACAAAGTGTCCCTCTAAAAATAGTTAACGGCATAATTCATCAAGGGTTACCTTAAGAACATCAGCTAATTTAATTGCAGTAGAAACCTTACATTCGCCTTTACGCTCTATGTCCTCAATGGTTCTTCTGGGAACATTACTAAGTTCAGATAATTCTCGAATGGAGAAATTATTTTTATTACGTATTTCTTTTAGTTTCATCAGCCCTACCTCCTGTTTTTGAGAAAAATAATAAAAAGAATGAGGAGCAGAATGAGAATAATCCAATCCGCGGCAAAAAAACGATGATATTTGCTATATGAATATATCAGCACACATATAGCAATAATGACAATGAAAAATTCTTTTATATATTTCATAATCTCTCACGATGTGATAAAATATAAATACCTCATAGACTGGACAAGGAAGAGAGGGGATTTCTCTCTTCCCCGATGGGTTTAGCGCTTTGTTTTGTCTATTATTGTGAGAACCAGACTAACAATGGTTAAACCCTTTATGAGGTTGTCTATAAATTTATCAAACATCTTTTACCCCCTTTCTTTTAATGTAATTATATTATACCACGTTTTAACGTGGAAATCAATAAAAATCCTAAAATAAATTAAAAAATGTTCGGTCACGTTCGCTTGAAGTATGCTAAATTGTAAAGTGAGATAAGAACAAAGCAATCGAGCTGTCAGAAATCCAATAGGATATTGCTCCAATGTTCATCTTTAAGTGAGATGTTTGCCTTAGGAAAAGCGCCTTGTATATGCAGGGCGCTTTTTCACATACAATTTTGTAATTTAACGACACAATGTACAGCGCCTACAAGTCCGTAGTTGTAGTTTATTTTTTATGTGACCTCCTTTCTGCAGGCAACAATCGGTTGTCTGATAAGGCGCTGACATACGTGTTTTAATTTTTTACCCGGAGGGAGTGGGTACATGAAAAAAATATCAATAAAAAATAAAAGGTACACGACTCGGCTCGCGCTAAATGATGGTACTAAGATTTTGATTCCAAAACCGTATATTTGGGGAACATTTGAAAAAGCACACGGTTGTTCTTTACGAAATGGTGTATGCATTGCCTTACAGTTTTTGAAAGTAAGACAGAAAAACGGAACAATTTGGAACCCGGAAGAAATTTATAACTGGGCAAAAAAGAATGTCCGTGGCTATACAGGAAGCAAACTGACGATTTACGGAACTATGAAAGTAATTAATAGTATTTGCCATTATCGGCACGCAACATGGCACCCGATCACTGGAAAAAATAATAGTGTTGTTGTTAAAAGGATTAAAGCAGCGCTTAATGATAATTGTATTGTTTTATTTGAACAGCGCAATCCTATTCATACAGTAGCATTTGTGGGTTATGACAAAAAAGGTCGGCTAGTTGTTGTTGATAATGGACGTGTGGTTAAAAGTAACATAAGAAATCAGGTAAGAAACAAAGCCTTAAGGGGCAATGCAAAAACGGCAGAACAGACAAATTGGTTCAAGACAGCAGTAAAAGCCGCCGGTTATGTAACAGTAAGAAAGAAATAGCATCGCTGCTTATGTGAATTTTAGATATAACGGAGTTAACTTTTGATGAGGAGTGAAAAAGAATGTTTAAAAATTGCGTGTTCAAAGTGAGCGTAGATACAAGAAAATGGGTGAAAGCCGCAGGTGTTAGAGCGATACGCACAACAGCGCAGACCGCGCTTGCACTGATTCCGGCCGGAGTGACAATTGGAGCGGTTGACTGGAAAGTGGTTTTAAGTACATCCATATTAGCTGGAGCGGTATCACTACTGACCAGTGTTGCAGGCATTCCGGAGGTGAAAGCATGACAAATGAAGTGATTGTGGGCTTACTTTCGTTAAGCGGTACGCTGTGCGGAACATTTGCCGGTATACTGACAAGCACAAAATTATCAAATTACCGCATTGAACAGCTGGAAAAGAAAGTAGAAAAACATAATTCTGTTATAGAACGGACTGCTATTCTGGAACGGGATTTAAAAAGCGTCTGGCGCAATATTGATGAAATAAAAGACGACATACGGGAGGAGGTAAATCATGAGTAAAAAATACTATCCGGACATTAGCCATTATGAGCCAGTGCGGAACTGGAATGAAGTGAAAGAAAAATGTCCTTTTTTAATTTCAAAGGCAACAGAGGGAACGAATTATGTTGACAGCACACTTAAGAGTTTTATTAAAAACTGTGAAGACAGAAAGATTCCATATTGGCTGTATGCATACCTTGATAAAGGCAGTGAACTGGCACAGGCGAAGTTTTTAGTACGCACTTGCAAAAAGCTCGTAGGAAAATATTTTGTTGGATATGTTCTTGATGTGGAAGCAGGAAACGAAGCAGGAAACGTCCGGGATGCCTTGAAATATCTTGAAGGGTTAAAGTACAAAGTAATGCTCTACCACATGTATGCAGATTATGCCAGTTATAAAACCGTCGTAGCAGGGCGAGGTAAAAATACTGCCTGGTGGGAAGCACGTTATGGCAGAAATGATGGTGTATATAGTGCAAAATATCCGTGCCATAGAGGTGTAGAGTTGCATCAGTTTACGGATGCGGGCACATGTCCTGGCATAGGAAAAAGCTTAGATCTTAATCGAATTACCGGACAGGGAAAGAATGAAGAGTGGTTTATGACACCATCGGATATGAAGAGCAACACAGCTATCGCAAAGGAGGTAATAGCTGGTAAATGGAGCAACGGAATCGAAAGAAAGAGACGTCTGGAAGCTGCGGGTTATAACTATGCAGCGATTCAGAAGATTGTAAATAAACTTTTAGAATAGTTTGCAGGTGATTATGTGGCACAGAAAAGAAAACGAGGGAAACCACGTAAGTATGATGAATATGTGAAACCTTATCTGACACTAATTTCTGAATGGTGCAGGACCATGACGGAGCGCCAGATTGCTGAGAAGCTAGGTATTGCATACAGCACGTTTAATCAATACAAACTTGATTATTCGGAATTAAGGGAAGCAATTAAAAAAGGCCGGCAGAATCTTGTTGCAGAATTACGTTCATCTCTGATAAGGAGAGCGAACGGTTACGATTATGTTGAAACAAAACAAACGACAGAACAAATTAAACTATCAGAAGAAATGCGTGAAGCGTTAGCCGATGCAGGTTTTGGTAAAGAACAGATAGAAAACGTTCAGATAGTGAAGACAGAAGTAGCACATAAACACGCACATCCAGACGTAGCAGCTCTCAATCTGGCCCTTAAGAACTACGACAAGGAAAACTGGGCGAATGATCCGCAGATGTTAGATATTCGGAAGAAAGAGTTAGAACTAAGAGAAAGACAGATAGAAAACAGTGAGTGGTAAAGACAATGGGATACACATTGAATACATTTTATAAATCAAAAGCATGGGTCAACCTGATTCGTACGATTAGATTAGAACGAGTCAATAGTGATGGTGATGTGATATGTGAGGAGTGTGGGGAACCAATCACTAGAGCGTATGACTGTATTGGACACCATAAAATAGAGCTGACCGAGATAAACGTCAATGATGCTGAGATAAGTTTAAATCCTGATAATATCATGCTGGTACATCACAAATGCCACAACAGGATACATAAAAAGTTTTACTATGGTGAGGATGTAAGGCAAGTTTATCTTGTGTACGGTTCGCCGCTTGCAGGTAAGACAACATGGGTTAACGAGGTTAAGACCGAGGGTGATTTAATTATTGATATGGATTCGATATGGCAGGCCCTGAGCGGATGCGAACGATACACAAAACCGGCGGTATTAAATAGTTGCGTGTTCGGTGTTCGGGATTATCTGATTGAGTGCGTAAAGTATCGCAGAGGTAAATGGTATAATGCTTATGTAATCGGTGGGTATCCGCTCATAAGCGAACGTGAGAGATTGTGCAAAGAATTACGGGCGCGTGAGATATTTATTGATACGTCAAAAGAAGAATGTCTCAGACGGTTATCAGAATGTGATGATGGTCGGGACATCGGGCGATGGACGGGATTTATTCTCGACTGGTGGAAACGATATGCCCCCCGTATCGGCTGAAAAAACTTCATGAGAAGTACTGTCGGGAAGGGGGTATCTTTCACGAAAAAGGCAAAAATGAGATTTTCCGATTTGAAAAATTGGAAAATTTGAAAATAAGAAAGGAGGTAACCAGATGAGTGAAAAAGTATACGGTATTTGTGAGACAAATAAATGTAAAAGGGAAGTAGTACCAAAAGGTGAGATAGAAAAAAAATTATTGATTGTTGAAATACCGTCTATTCAATCAGGTACAACTAAGTCAATTCAGTTACCCGACGGGTGGACTTTTGTGAACACTTCTCTTATTTCTAAAATGTTTGTTCGTAGTGACGATGCAGCCTATAACGAAAATTATCACACAATGGCAAATACAGATACACTAAACGTATTTATACACAATACGAATGAATTATCTGTATATTTCAAAACGACGGCTACTGATTATTTAAGTGTCAAATGTAGATTGATTTTACTAAAAAGGGACGGTATCCCGACTATAACGGTATCATAAAAAGAAGGTGTTAAAATCTCATGAAAAATACGATTGTTATTGACGCAACGAAAAATTGTATATGTGATTTAGTAAGTACCGTCGATAACGGAGAAAATCGTTTTTTTATTGAGATACGCGCCGATACTTCACTAAATCCGAGGCTTGAAATTGAAAGCGAACAGATACAGATAACCGGGAGTCCCTTTGTATGCGAGATTGGCCCTGCCTACTATGTGGGAACCGGGAGCCTGCAATTTCGGATTGTGGACAATACCCATACCGGGGACTATTTTCAGATAACCAAGATTGCAAAAGTTGACGGAAACTTATTTCTGTCACAAAAAAGCAATTTTAATTACGAATTGATTCAAGTAATCGCAGGAAATAAAACGGGCGTACCGATTGCCACCGCCGTAAGTTTAGGAGTCGTTAAAGGTGGCGCAAACGTCGGTATAAAGTCAGACGGCACAATGTGGACCGAAGAACACGCGACCGAATCAATTACAAACTTAGAACTTGATGAAATATGCAAATAAATGAGGTGGAAAATATGGCTTATTTAGATAATAACGGCGTTACCTATTTGTGGAATAAAATTAAAACATTATTTAATAAGGGTATCACTAATTTGTCGGTAAGTGGACGAACGATTACGTTTACGAAAGGTGACGGGACGACCGGGACAATTACGACACAGGACACAAATACTACTTATGGTAATTTTAAAGGAGCAACAGCGTCAGCAGATGGCGGTAGCGGTTTAGTACCTGCCCCAACAAAAGGAAATGAGGGTAAATATTTAAAAGCAGATGGAACTTGGGGAACACCAACTAATACAACTTATTCAGATATGAAAGGCGCAACGACAACGGCAGCGGGTACTCATGGTCTGGCACCGGCACCAGCGGCAGGGGCCGCAAATAGATATTTGCGTTCTGATGGAACGTGGAGCGTGCCACCAGACAATAACACAACCTATAATGACGCTACTCAGTCCGCACACGGTCTTATGACCGCGGCAGATAAAAAGAAATTAGACGGTATTGCCACAAACGCGAACAACTATACACACCCTACGACAAGTGGTAACAAACACATCCCGGCGGGCGGTTCTTCCGGTCAAATCTTACGTTGGAGCGCAGATGGTACAGCTATTTGGGGCGCGGATAACGATACCACTTACAGTGATTTTAAAGCCGCCGCAAGTGGTGACGCAATGGGTACTCATGGACTTGTACCGGCACCAGCGGCAGGACATGAGACTATGGTGTTATTCGGGAGTGGCTATTGGGGTAGCTTACAAACGAGGGCTTACAATCCCTCTGCGGATAAATGCGGCTTCTGGATTACGAGGGATGAAGGTGAGGCGGCCGTAGATTTATGTGGGTTTGTCTTTAGTGGGGCAACTAGTAGTGCGGCCGGTGTTATGAGTGCGACCGATAAAAGTAAGCTCGATGCGTTACCGACAAACGCCACCTTGTCGAGTACATACGCTAAGAAATCAGAAATCACAAATATGTATAAATATTGTGGTTCAGTAGCTTCTTCAGACAAATTACCAACAACCGGACAGAAAGTTGGTGATGTTTACAACATCGAAGCGGCCAGCAAATATGGCGGCGCAGGCATGAATGTTGCATGGAACGGTAGCGCTTGGGACCCATTAGGTGAAATTTTTACAATTACAGCTATCACAAATGCAGAAATTGACACTATTTGCGTATAAGGTTAGGTGGAATCATGGGGTTTTTAAATAACAGCGGAGTAAATTATCTGTGGAATAAGGTAAAAGACTATGTAGATTCTCGCGCAATTGCAGGGAATATCAAACAGGTGCGGACTGTCAGTGCGAGTCAAAGCAGTAGCCTGAGTGTTAACACATTTGGAAATAACATCACTATTAATTTGAGCAGTTATGGTTTCAAAACAACACCTATTGTTGTACCACAGGCACAAGGGTGGTTAGAACCAAGACTGGTAAGTGTATCCACCACTTCTCTCGTTGTGCAGTTCTATAATGCCGGAAATGCCGCGCATACCGGAGGTGCGAAATTCGCATTAATAGAGGTGCTGTGATATGAGGGACAGACGACAAGAACTGATCAATTATTGTTGTAAATCGGATGAGGATAGAATCGTTTTTGTACCACTTATCGAGGAAGCCATTTTTCTCGAAAAGCGGTTAGAGGATTTAAAAAAGTTACCTTTCATCAAGATTAACCCTAAAAATCCGGCGCAGCAGAAGAATACACCTGCACAGAAGCAATATAAAGAGTTATTGCAGCAGTATACAAATGTCATTAAGGTCCTGACAAGAGCAACTGGTCAGGATGAAGGAGATGAGGAGTCTCCGCTTCGAAAGTGGGTAAGAAAGCAGGGGACGATGGATAGCGATCAGAGCGGCAAGGGGTGAAAACTTTATGGATGTTCGCAATAAAACTATCTGGACACCTGACAACTCCTACTTGTTGGAATACCGGGCAAAAGCTGAAACAGGTGAGATTGTCATAGGGCAGGAATTATGGCAGGAGCTTGATAACTTAGCTGAAGATTTTCACAATGACAGATATTTTTATGATACCGATGCAGCTTGTCTGCGCATGGATTTCATGGAAAACTGCATCAGGCTGACAAAATCCCCTTTCTACAATAAACCGATGATTTTGATGCTCTGGCAGAAAGCGTGGATTGAAGCGTTTTACAGCTTTAAGATGTCGGAGACAGGGTTTGATCGATTCAAAAAGACAATTTTGCTTATTGCCCGTAAGAATACAAAGAGTGAAACCAGTTCCGCACTGGCTAATGCCGAATTTATCACCGGCAACGAAGGTGCAGACATTTGTTGTAGCTCAAATGACGAAGCACAGTGTAGTATTGTGTATGATGCAATAGACCTGATGCGGCAATTATATGACCCCAAAGACTTCGACACCAAGCGAAATCAACGTTTTATTTTAAATAAGGCAACGAATACGAAGATATTCAAGATGTCCGACAGGACGAAGAACAAAGAGGGTCGAAATATTGATTTTGCTATCGTGGATGAGACGCATGAGATGAAAGAAAATATCATCGGTAAATCAATCGAACAGTCGCAGTCATTAAAAGATAATCCGAAGTTTATCAATATTACTACCGAGGGATTTATTGTTGACGGATATCTCGACGATGAATTAAAAAAAGCCCGCCGAGTCATTACAAAAGAGGATGACGGTGTGGCGGCAGAAAGCCTCCTGCCATGGTTGTACACCCAAGATTCTGAACAGGAAGTCTGGGACGGCAACCGAAAGAACCGGCTGTGGGAAAAATCGAATCCTACGCTGGGAATAGTTAAGAAATGGGAGTACTTAGAAGAACAAGTAGATACCGCAAAAAGTTCGAAAGCGGACCGCATTTTCGTATTGTCAAAGGATTTTAATATCAAACAAAACGGCACAGAAGCATGGTTGAACTTAGAAGATTATTCCTACGAAGCGGCATATAACTTAGAAGAATTTGAGGGTGCTAAGTGTCTCGGAGCGGTTGACTTATCGGAGACCACGGACTTATCGGCGGCTAAAATTCTTCTCATGAGACCGGGAGACCCAGTTAAGTACATATATCAACATTATTTCATTCCGGAATCAAAATTAGAGGATTCAGATGATTGGAATGCCGGAGCAAGATATAAAGAGTGGGCGAAAGACGGGCTGCTCACAGTCACGGAAGGAAATGACATTGATCTGGCAGTTGTAGCCGATTGGTTTTATAGCCTGTATACCAACTACAATATCCGGCTTTGGAAATGCGGATACGACCAGAGATTTGCGAAGGATTGGCTTACCCGCATGGACTTCTACGGCTGGCAGAGAACCGGCGGGGACGATTCAGATTTAGTTATGATCTTGCAGAACGCACAGACGTTATCTAATGCGATGAAGCTCTGCGAAGCAGATTTTAAACATCAGTTAATTAATTATAACAATAATATTGTAGACAAATGGTGTCTGGGAAATGCAGGAATTAAAGTGGATGACCACGGACAATGTTTGTGTATTAAACAAGAAACTCCGAAGCGAATTGATGGAGCGGTATGTCTGATTATTTTATATGAAATGTACAGGCGCTACCGTACAGAATTTAAAGCCATGATTGAGAGGTGATAGTGTGGGATGGCTTGATAAATTAAAACGAAAATCACCAAAAAAGCAGAAATGGGCGCAGATGCTCAATGGTTACACACCTATCTTCTCCCAATTTGGTACGAATATTTATGCGTCTGATGTAGTTCAGCAAGCGGTCAAGTGTATTGTAGATGAAATGAAGAAACTCAACCCTACACATATCCGGTATAACAGAAATGACCCCGTGCCGGTAAGTGGCACGATACAAACATTGTTAAATGACCCGAATCCGGTAATGACAACGAGTGAGTTTTTAGAAAAAATCACATGGTTGTTACTCTTAAACTATAACGCTTTTATTTTACCGACATATTACATTTATACGAATAAAGACGGGACACAGGTAAGGGTATATGACGGTCTTTATCCTTTGAAACCTACTTTTGTAGAGTTTATTGAGGATGAATCAAATCGGTTATATGTGAAGATGCGATTCGAGAATAACTTTGAAACAACGATACCTTACAGTGATCTGATTCACATTAAATATAACTATTCTGTTAATGAGTATATGGGAGGAGATGTATCCGGTCAGCCGGATCATAAACCTGTATTAGACACTTTACAGTTGAATCAAACGCTCCTTGAAGGTGTTGCCAAAGCGATGAAAGCCTCTTATGCAGTTAACGGCGTTGTAAAATACAACACGATGCTTGATGATGGTAAAACAGAGGCGGCTATGCAGGAATTAGAAACAAAACTGAGAAATTCGGAGAGTGGCTTTTTGCCTCTTGATTTAAAATCTGAATTTACGCCGTTAGAGAGATCAACGCAGTTAGTTGATGAAGCCACCTTGAAGTTTATTGATGAAAAAATCTTAAGAAACTGGGGTGTGCCACTTTCAATTCTGACAGGAGATTATACAAAAGAACAATATGCTGCATTCTATCAGAAAACACTTGAACCGCTTATTATATCTATCTCGCAGGCGTTTACAAAGAAACTGTTCACAAGACGTGAAAGAGCGTTTGGCAACGAGATAAGGTTATATCCGAAAGACCTCATTTTCATGACGGTAGACCAGACACTTGAAATGGTGAATATGCTTAGCAATACCGGTTCAATTTATGAGAATGAAAAGAGGGTGGCATTTGGATTACAGCCACTGCCCGAATTGGAAGGTAAGAGGTACATGAGTTTGAATTGGGTTGACGTTGATATTGCAAATCAATACCAGATGAATAACAAGACAGGCAAAGGTTCCTCGAATGATGGCGGAGGTGAAAATAAAAATGAAGAATAAAGAGTTAGAACGGCGTTCCTACAATTTTGAAGTCCGGGCAGAAGAAACAGAAGCCGGAAATATCATCACCGGACGGCCGATTGTTTATAATAGTCGTACAGATTTAGGCTGGTTCGATGAAATTATAGAACCGGGAGCTTTAAATAATACGGATTTAACGGATGTTCGATTTTTAGTAAATCATGATACAAGTAAAATTCCGTTGGCACGCTCAAGGCGAAATACAGCAAACAGCACAATGCAGCTTACAACGGATAATGATGGCCTTGGAATCCGGGTAACACTGGATGCCGAAAATAATTCCGAAGCCAGAGCTTTGTATAGTGCTGTACAGCGTGGCGATATATCTGGTATGAGTTTCATGTTCGGAATCCGGGACGAGGAGTGGGAGAACTTAGATTCCGACCACCCAACCCGCCACATCAAAGATATTAGTACAGTCGTGGAAGTAAGTGCGGTAACATTTCCAGCTTACGAAAACACTGAGATAAATGCACGCTGCAAGGGGGCGTTGGACAATGCCCGGTCTGCGCTGGACAGTGCAAGACAGCACCGTGGTACGTCGGTGGACACTGACAATGAATTAGCACTATTGAAAGCAAAAACTGAGATCTTAGGAGGTTTTTAAGATGGGTAGAAAAGCAATTTTAGAGAAGCGTTTACAGCGTTTACAGGCAAAAAAGCAGAAATTAAAAGAAAGAGCGTTAGCGTCACAGGATGCGGCAGAAGTAAGAAGTATCAACGAACAGTTAGAGGACGTAAACGCGGAAATCGGAGAAACAGAAGAAGAAATCAGAGCGATTGACGGAGAAGGTGGAGAACCGGCCCCATTTAATGACCCGGACGACCCGGTAAATGACCCGGCAGCCGCCCCACAGCAGAGAGGCTTAGCACCAGTACCGGGCGCAGGTGACCCGGTAGGAACGACCGTGGTTCGAGGTGCTTATGGTCAGCGCACAAACATGAACAACCAGCCTGACAATAACGACCCTTACGGAACTATTGAGTATCGTAAAGCGTTTAAGAATTATGTGCAGCGTGGAACACCTATTCCAGCCGAACTGATTCAGAGAGCAGGAGACGATCCCGGCCCAACCGTTGCCGCTGACTTAGGGATGATTATTCCGACAACCATCATGAATGAATTTATCAAGAAAGTATCTAAGGTATACGGTCAGTTATATTCTAAGGTGCGTAAGTTAAACATTCAGGGCGGTGTGAAGTTCCCTATTTCCGACTTAAAGGCTAACTTTAAGTGGATTACAGAAACAACCGTTTCTACTAGACAGAAGGCTGGAGACATTAAAGAATACATTGAATTTTCTTATAACATCGGTGAGATTCGTGTATCACAGACATTGCTTTCACAGGTCGTTACACTTTCCCTCTTTGAGGAAGAAATCGTAAGAATTATGACGGAGGCATATGTTGAGGCAATGGATAAAGGTATTATTGCCGGAACAGGTCAGGGACAGATGCTTGGTATTCTCAAAGACACTCGTGTAACAAGTCAGAAAGGCCATATCATTGAGTTTACAGATGCCGAATTTTCCGACTGGGAAAAATGGAGAAAGAAACTCTTTGCAATCATCCCACTTTCAAAACGTGGACAGGGTGAATTTATTTTCACAGCCGGAACGGTTGAAAGTAATCTCTTAACCATGAAGGACGCAAATAATAGACCTGTATTCCGTGAAGCAACAGACTTAAACGTGGGCGAGTCCGCTACTTCTGGCAGATTTTACGGCCGTGAGGTAACAATGGTAGAGCCTGACATTGTCGCAGACTTTGACAGTGCAAATACTGGCGACGTTGTAGGTGTTTACTGGATTCCTAACGACTACGCAATCAATACGAACCTTGCGTTCGGTATGAAGCGTTATTTTGACGAGGAAAAGAACGAATGGGTAAACAAAGGCCTTACTATCGTGGATGGTAAGATTGTAGACCCACAGGGATGCTATATCATCAAAAAGAAATAATGAGGTGATTATATGATTATTGACACAACGGTAAAAGCCTTAAAGAATCTGTGTGCCGTCCTTTTAGGGGACGGCAGCACATGGGAGGATATTCCGGGAACAACTATCCCGGAAGTTATCAACCAAATTGCGATTGCTAAAGGCGGTGAGGACCCTTCCGGCGAACTTGGTACACTGACAGTTTCGACCGTACCGGGTACTACTTCCGGCAAAACAAAAGTAACCGTATCTGGCAATGGTTCCGGCCAGCTTTACTATAAAGTGAGCGGTTCCATTTCCCTTCCCGAATATTTGCAGAATATTTCCGACTGGACTACTTGGGACGGTACAAGCGAAATCACAGCGACCGACGGGGAAACTATTTGTGTAGCCGAGGCAGATAGTAAGAACCTTGCTATTGCAGCGGGTACAGCAACGGTAAACGCAAACACGAACTAGGAGGTGTTGCCGGGTGACAGATGCGGAATTATTGACTGAGGTTAAAAAGAGAATCGGCATTACAGGCGACTATCAGGACGACACCTTAACCGGTCACATTCAGGACGTGAAAGACTTTATGCAGGACGCGGGCGTGTCCGAGGAAGTCATGCAGACAACTAAGATAATTGGAGCGGTCACCCGTGGTGTGTCCGATTTGTGGGACTATGGGAGCGGTAACGGGGAGTTTTCCCCTTACTTCTTTCAGAGGGTTACACAGTTAGTATATAAAGGCGGTGAGGTAGGTGAGTAGCTATAAACCGTCCGGGCCATTTGTAACGCCTGTTATATTGCTAACACCGACTTACACGACCGTTAAGGGTGTGAGAAAAAAAGTGTATCCGGCTGACGGTCCAATAATTAATTGTTGCTTTAAAACATACGGCGGTACAGAAAAAAACATCAATGACGTGTACTCAATCGAGGACACGGCGAACATTGAAACGTGGTACAGGCCGGATATAAAAAGTGATTGTCAGATAAAACTGGCAGACACAGGCGCAGTATATGAGGTCATGAACGAGCCGGAAAATATTGATATGAGAAACCAATATTGTAAGTTTAAGGTTCGTCGCGTAAAGGGTGGTGCCTAGTGGGTAAGAACTTACTTAGGTTAGATACTAGCGGTTTTGAGGAGTATATAGCAAAGCTTGAGAAGCTAGAAGCTGATGTAAAACCGATTGTGACCGAGGCACTAAACAAAGCAGGTGTAAAAATCACAAGTGACACGACAAACGCCGTGGCAGAACCCAATTTACCGCGCGGTGGTAAGTATTTCACCGGCGAAACGAAAGCTAGTATCATCCAAAACCCACAGGCCTCTTGGTCTGGTTCTATCGCAGAAATCGGTGTGGGTTTTGACTTTGATAAGCCCGGCGCGGGCGGCTTTCTCATCACGGGTACGCCACGCATGGCTCCAGATAAGGCGCTAAATAAGATTTATAAGAGTAAAAAATACATGAAAGACGTTCAACAGGAAATGATTGAAGTTTTTCAGAAAGAAATCATAGCAAGAATGGGAAGGTGATGAGATGGAAGATAATTTGATTGATATTTTAACCGAATTTGGATATCCGGTCTTGCGTCAGGGAAGTTTGACACCTGATGAAAAATATCCCGAACATTTTTTTACGTTTTGGAATAACGATGCGCCCGATCATTCTCACTATGATAATAGCGAGTACGGAACGGAATGGGATTTCGATGTGAATTTTTACAGTACAGACCCTGAGAAAACCTATTCCGTACTGGCACAAGCGAGAACAAAATTGAAAGAAAATAAGTGGATTATCCCCGGTCAGGGATATGATGTGGCAAGTGATGAGATCACACACACCGGCCGTGGGTTAAGAGCATATTATTTACAAATTCAGGAGGTATAACCTATGAAAATTTTTGAGTACAGAGGCGTTGAGGGTGCTGTATATGCACCTATCGTAACCGATGATGATACTACTTTTGAAACAGGAACTGTTAAATCCTTAGCCGGCGTTTCTGAAATCGCAAAGTCAACAGATTCCAGTAATGAAGCACATTACTACGATAATATTCCGGCAGTTGTCGTTGGCTCTACTGGTTCTGACGAAATCACAATTAACTCTTCTGCTATTCCTCTTGATGTGTTAGCGGAAATCACAGGCCAGTATTATGACGAAGCAACAGGCATGATGGTAGAACAGGAAAGGTCAACAAAGTATTTTGCGTTTGGCTATCGTACAAAGACAACTGACGGAACAGAAATCCTTGTCTGGAGACTGAAAGGCACATTCAATATCCCGGATTCCGATCATGCAACAGAAGATGACGGAACAGACGCAAACGGTCAGGAAATCACTTATACAGGTATCTCTACAACACATAAGTTCACTAAGACAGGTAAGTCAGCAAAGGCAGTCAACGTAGATACGAGCCTTGACAAGGTTGATACTGCAGAATTCTTTAAGAAAGTCCAGACACCTGATAGCGTTACGGCTAGAGCATAATTAATGAAAAACAGGGTAATAGATACTATTAATAAAGATTAATTAGATTAATTACTATTAATTAATTGGAATCAAAGACACTCTCGCCTGTTTTGCTGACTATGAAACAGGCGAGAGGCTGAAATTTGCAAAGGAGGTAGTCTTATATGAGATTAGAAATCAATGTATATGATGAAAATGATACAATCATCAAGACTTGCGAGGCACATACGATTGACTTAGAGTTCGGAACAATCCGTTCTCTTATGAAGCTCTTGAATGTAGATAATGTAAATGATACCGGGGAACTTTTAAATATTGTGTACGGCGCATGGGAACAACTTGTTGAAGTATTAGGAAAATGTTTCCCTGATATGGAGGCGGATGACTGGGAGCATGTCAAATTAAAGGAATTGATTCCTGCAATCCTGAATATTTTAAAGGCTTCTTTTGCTGATATCTTATCAATTCCAAAAGACCCAAAAAACTAGATGGCGGGGTAGATGATACCCCGCTTTTTGAAATATTATTTAATATTAATTATCAGCTATGTAAAGAGTTCCCAGCTATGACTCCTTATGATGTAGAAAAGAAATCTTTTCACGATGTAATAAGATTATATAGCGACGTGCGTGCAATGCAGATAAGGGAAACAAAGCGAGAAAATGATAAAGGCAATGATAATAAAGTTATCCGTCGGCCTGCCGGGGATAGCTGGTTTTAGGTGGTGAGACGATGGGCACGAATGCGGATACAAGTACGACAAAACTGAAAATGGATATATCTGACCTTAAGCGGTCAATGACAGAAGCAAGGCGACAAATAAGGCTTGCGAATGCAGAGTTTAAAGCATCCAGTGCAGGCATGGACAACTGGGCGCAGTCCGCAGATGGATTGAGCGCCAAGATGGACCAGTTGCGGAACACCTTAAAAGCAGAAAAGTCTATCTTGTCCGACTTGAATAAACAGTACGATTTGACGGTACAGTCACAGGGTAAGAATTCAAAAGGCGCACAGGAGTTACTTATCAAGATCAAAAATCAGGAGGCAGCCATTAATAAGACAAAAGCGTCTCTTGAAAAATACGGACGCATGTTGTCACAACTTGACTCCGAGGCGGATCAGGCAGCTAATGGTGCAAATGAAATGCGGTCAGCTTATGAAGAACTGGATAGTACGATTTCCAAGCAGGAAAGTAGTCTGCAGGAGCTTAAAACACGCTACGCAAGTGTGGTATTAGAGCAGGGAAAGACCTCTGCGGAAGCACAACAGTTAGCCGGCGAGATTTCGCAGTTATCGAGCGAACTTGCCGAAAATAAAAATAAAATGTCAAACGCTGCAAATGCAGCAGATGACTTAGACAACAGCTTAGAACGAGCAGGAAATGAAGCGGAAGATAGTTCCGACGGCTTTACGGTTTTAAAAGGCGCATTGGCTGATCTTACGGCAGATGGTATCCGCAGTGCGATAAGTTCACTAAAAGATTTTGCAACCGAATCCGATCAGGATTATAACAAGTTCCAGGCACAGACGGGCGCGAGTGCAAAACAGATGCAGGCGTTCAAAAAAGAAATGAATGAACTGTACGACAATAATTATGGTGAGAGCTTGCAGGACGTGGGCGACAAAATGGCATACGTCAAACAGGTAACTAAAGAGACAGATCCGTCAAAAATCAAAGAGCTGACCGAAAATGCCATAACATTAGAGGACACGTTCGGATCAGATTTCAATGAAACAATTCGTGGCGTAAGCAATTTAATGACACACTTCGGCATTGATTCTACTACAGCGTTTGATTTATTTGCGAAAGGTTCACAGGAAGGACTTGACTATACAGATGAATTAGGGGATAACATCTCCGAGTATGGCGGAAACTTTAAGCAGGCGGGATATTCTGCACAAGAATACTTTCAATTACTCGCGAATGGTACACAGAATGGGGCGTACAATCTCGATAAGGTTAACGACTCGATTAATGAAGTTAAAAATCGCCTTGGTGACGGTACAATAGGTAAAAATATTGGCATGTTCAGCAAAGATACCCAGACGGCTTTCAAAAACTGGGAAAGCGGAAAGGGTACGATGAAAGATGTCATTGAGTCTATTGTTGCCGATATCAATAACTGTACGAATGAGCAGGATGCCTTGAATATGGCTGCAACTGCTTTTGGTACGATGGGAGAAGATGCGAACCTCAAAGTTGTGAAATCACTCACATCGACCGGTAACACATTTAATGATGTTAAAGGTAAGATGGAGGAGATTAAAGATGTTCGCTATGATGATGTAGGGTCACAGTTTAGTGAAATCGGACGTGAATTACAAACAGGTCTCATTATACCATTAGCTCAGGAAGCTTTACCCGGGATAAAATCATTTGCGGATTATACTATCCAGCATATGAATAGTCTTATTCCGGCTATCACGGGAGTAGGCACTGCGCTCGGCACTGTATTCATAGCGAGCAAGATAAGCGGATTTATTACGACATTATCGGGAATGGCTGCTGCAATGGGATTAGTTACTACTGCAACTACCGCAGCAACTGGAGCGGCGACAGGATTCAATCTTGCCATGCTGGCAAATCCTGTAACACTAGCTGTCGCTGGTGTTACAGCACTTACAGCTGGAGTAGCCGCATATGTAGTTAAAACAAAATTATCAAGCAAAAAAATAGATGAAAATGCAGCCGCAACAGATAACCTCATCAGTAAGCAAAAAGAGCTTGCGAAATCCTTAAAGGAATCTGACAAAGCAAGACAGGACGGTGTAAAGAGTGCAGAAGCCGAGGGGGCGCAGGCAGATATTTATTACGACCGTTTGAATGATTTAATTGGGGTAGAGCATAAGAGTGCTGCACAGAAAGCACAGATAAAAGATTATGTGTCAAAGCTCAATGACCTTATGCCGGACTTAAATTTAAAGTATGACGAAGAAAAAGATAAGCTTAATCAGTCCACCGAGGCATTAAAAAACAATATTTCCACTCAAAAAGAACTGATTAAGGCGAAAGCCGCACAAGCAAACCTTACTACGATAGCACAAGACATTGTAAAAGTTGAGACACAACAAGGTGAACTGACAAAGCAGAACGCTAAGAACGAAAAAGCGTACACCGAAGCAAAGAAAAAGACCGCGGAAGCACAACAGGCGTGGGCCGATGCGGGTATGCACGTATACGGTAAAGAGTATGAAAACTATCTGAAGTTAGCGAAAGCGGAAAGAACAAAAAAAGAAGCTTATGAAAAGACAAATAGCGCACTTGAAAAGAACAAAAAGAAATTACAAGAGCTTAATAATGAGTACGACCGAACAGAAAAATACGCGGAAACGACCATAAACGCCGCCGAAACCGAGAAAGCACTTGACGCAATCACCGAAAAGATGAAAGCAAAAGGAAAGAAAATCCCGAAAGCCGTGTCTGACGGAATCAAAGAAGGTCAGTATGAAGTACCATCCACCGTTAAGGGTATGGAAAACCTTATTAAGTTTGACAATCTGGCAAAACAGGCGAAAGTTGACGGCGTGAAAATCCCGAAAAGCTTAGCCGAGGGAATTTCCAGCGGCGAAATTTCCGCGCAGGAGGCAGTGAACCGCCTTTCAAATATCGCGAAATTTGACAATTCACAGACGTTAGCCGCCGCAAAAGAAGCAGGTATAAAAATACCTAAATCGTTACGGGATGGAATCGCAAGCGGTAAAGTGTCCGTTGAACAGGCCACGAAACAGTTACAAAGTGCGTTAGATTTTAATTCTAGCGACGTTGTGACTAAGGCGAAAAATGCGGGTGTGGAAGTGCCTAAATCGTTAGCAAACGGAATCGCAAGCGGAAAAATCAGTGTGGATACCGCAACAAAGCAGTTACAAACCGCGATTGATTTTAAACAGACATTGACGCAAGCCGGTATCACTGGAAAGCAAATCCCACAATCACTCATGCAAGGGATTGCAACAGGAAAAACCAGCGTAGACCAAGCCGCGAAATTAATCAATGACGCGGTATCCTTTAAGGATGTAGCGGCAAAAGCTGGACAGGACGGAACAAATACAGTCAATAACCTTGTCAAACAGATTTTAGCCGGGAAAACGACCGCGGAAGAAGCGGGTAAAGCATTAGGAAAAGCCACCGTTGACGGACAAAAAGAAGGTTCTAAAGGTGCGAAAGCCGCCGGGCAGAAGCCAGGTAAAGACCACGCCACGGGCGCAAAGAGTACGACCGGCGCGAATAAAAAGGCAGGACAGGCAGACGGTAAAGCCGTAGTCACTGGACAGGCAAACGGAGCAAAGAGTGCGAAAGCGACCGGAACAAAAGCCGGTAAGAATCACGCCGCCGGAGTATCGGATACAAAAGGACAGAACCAGAAAGCCGGTCAGACAATCGGAAAGAGTGCCGACACCGGTGCAAAAAGCGGTTCCGGCGGGATGCACAAAACAGGTGCAAAAGCAGGTACAGAATACGCTAGTGGCGTAGGAAGTAAGACAGGAACCGCGAGAAGCAAAGGTAAATCGTTAGGAGATAACGCCAAAAGTGGAGCCAGTTCCGTAAGTGCATATAGTTCCGGTACAAATTTTGCACAAGGTTTTATCAATGGTATCGGTTCACTCGTAAGTGCAGCGTATTCTAAAGCCGAGTCTCTAGCTAAAAAGGCATGGGCCGGACTGAAAAAAGGACAAAAAGAGGGTTCACCGTCCAAGTTAACGACACAATCCGGTAAATATTTCGGACAGGGTTATACAAACGGTATTCAGTCCATGACAAAAGCCGCCGTACAGTCTGCGGCGCAGATGGGTGTACAGTCCGTACAATCCTTACGGGACGCGCAAAAAGAGGGTTCACCGTCCAAGTTAACGTATGACAGCGGTAAGAATTTTGTGAAAGGGTACATTAACGGGATTGTAAGCGAACAGACAGACCTTACGAACACTGTAAAAAATACAGTTAAGAGCGTCATAACTACACTGGCCGGATTAAGTAATTTTAATTTTTCCAGCGTGGCAAGTGAGGCAAGTTCTGTATTTTCTAAAGCGATGTCAGATAAAATTAATTATATGACTAGCAAAATGCAATATCTAAACGAACAAAAAACAGCTGGTTTAGAGAACCAGTTGTCTAAGTACGAAAGTAAGCAAAGCACTTACCAGAAAAAATATGATACCGCTAAGAGTAAGTACGACAAAGCAAAAACGAGCTATGACAAAGCGTCAAAAAACTACAACAAAGCAAAGAAAAGCTACGACAAAGCAAAGAAAAAGTCTGATAAGACGAAATATAAAAAGCAGATGGCGACGTACAAAAAGGAAATGGCAGCCGATAAGAAAACTATGGCTGCGCAAAATAAAAATATGTCCGCTGCAAAGAAACAGGTTGATAATTATAAACAGCTAGTCAAAGACCAGACTAATTTCAATAATGCTTATCAAACCGCTTCATCACAAATGCTTTCTGAATTTTCGAGTGCGATGAGCGAGTATCAGACGAAAGCTGAAGCCTTAATCAACGATACGATAAACGGTATTACCGACACCTATCAAGCTCGTTACGACGATTTGATAAGTAAGCAGGACAATCTGATCTCCAAGTTAAAGAGCGCAGGAGATTTATTTGAGATTTCGGGTGCAGGTATCATGACTATAAATGATATTAAGGCACAGACACAGAATATAAAAGACTACGCTCAAAAATTACAGACCATTAAAGGAAAAGTGTCATCAGAGTTATTTGACCAGATTGCGAGTTATGATATAGACGAAGGTGGGGCATTTATGGATCGGCTGCTATCTATGAGTGATGCGGATCTAAAAACATATTCAGATGCGTTTGATGAAAAAATGCGCGTATCTGAAGAATTAGCCAAAAAGACATATCAGAAAGATTTTGAAAATGTCACAAAGGAATATAAAAATTCCTTGTCCGCAGTCTTTAAAGATTTGCCAAAACAACTCGAAGAAATGGGCATCGATGCAATGAAAGGGTTTACCACTGGCCTGACAAAGAATACAGATTATATGACAAAAGCCATAAAAACGATGGTTAGTGCTATGGTGGACGAGTTCAAGGATGAACTGGACATACATAGCCCGTCAAAGGTTACTGCGAAAATAGGAATATTTACTGCGCAGGGGTTTGGAAACGGATTACTTGACAGTATCAGTCAAGTGCAGGCAAAGGCAAAGAAATTTATCAATAGTGTGACTAGTCCGCTCACAGATATGGCCACTAATATTCCGAATGTACGAAGTGCGGTCAAAAGTAGTGCCAGAAATGGAATTGCAAATAGCAATCAGACGATTGTAAACAATTATAATCTTGTGCAGAACAACACAAGTCCAAAATCGCTTTCAGCACTTGAGACTTATAGAGCTAGACGGCAACAGGTAAGCATGGTTAAAGCTATGACACAGCCAGTGTAAAAGGGGGATAACGAATGTATGAGTTAATCGCACAAAATAAGTACGGGGAACAGTTAAAAATGACGAATAATCCCCGTTATGTTATTACGGATGTAGACGGTCTTTATCCCCCGGAAGGAACTATAAATACAACGCAGGTAGCGAATACGGATGGATCTGTATTTAATAGTTCTCGTATCAATGATCGTGTTATTACCATCACCATGGCGATAAATGCACCAGCTGAAGCAAACCGCATTTTGTTGTACCGCTATTTTAAAACGAAGTATCCGGTACGCCTGTATTATAAAAACGGTACGCGGGACGTATACATAGACGGCTACGTTTCAAAGTTTTCAGTGGAGTATTTTGAGAAGAAACAAACTGCACAGATTGAGATTACTTGTCCGATGGCGCTTTTCAGAGCTACAAAGGAAAGCAGTACGGAATTTTCGAATATAGAAAATATGTTTACTTTTCCGTTTGCAATCGAAGAGGCAGGGGTACCGTTTTCTTACATTGCGTTGGGAGAACAGAAAACTATTATAAATGGCGGAGACGTGGAAACTGGCGTGGTTATACGCCTAAATGCATTAGGTACGGTCAAGAATCCTAAAATCTACAATGTAGATACGATAGATTGCATGATATTGAATGTTACAATGCAGGCAGGAGATGAGATTACGATAAATACGAGAAAAAAAGAAAAGTCAATCACACTTCTACGTGATGGAGTAACGACTAATATCGTGGGAAGATTAGAAGCGGGTTCAACATGGTTTAACTTACTGCCTGGCGATAATGTATTTACATACGAGGCGGATGAACTTCCGGAAAATCTACAATGTACATTTATAATCAACAATCAGTTTGAGGGGGTGTGAGTATGGACATTTATGTGCTCGACTCTACTGCACAAATTCTTGATATGATAGATAACTTTAAAAGTATAATTTGGACAGTCCAGTATTTCAATGTCGGTGAATTTGAATTAATCGTACCGGTGACGGAGAAAAATATTGCACTATTGCAAAAAGATAGACTACTTTGCCGGGACAAAGATCGCAACGGAGATATATGGCGGAATGTTATGATAATCGAAAACGTCAAGACAGTTGCGGATTATGAAAATGGCGACAGCATGGCTATATCTGGCCGGGGCTTGAAAAGTATTGTAGGCCGGAGAGTCGTGTGGCAGCAAACAAATCTGGCCGGTAATGTTGAGACAGGAATCCGGCAGGTACTCACAGAGAATATCATTGCACCGGCCGATGAGAAACGAAAGATTGATAACTTTATTCTTGATGAGCCTGCCGGGATTACAGATACATTTGATACACAACTGCTGGGCGAAGATCTTGACGAGTGGATAATGTCTACTTGTCAGACGTATGGTCTTGGCTGGGACGTGTATATTAAAGACAGGAAATTTGTTTTTATACTTTATAAAGGATGCGACCGGTCATACGGGCAAAAAGACAATTTGCCCGTTGTATTTTCAGATGAATTTGATAATCTCTTAGCCTCCACCTACACTTATGAACGGGCAGAATTTAAAAATGCAGCATTAGTGGCAGGCGAGGGCGAAGGAGTAAATCAACGCACAACGACAGTGGGCGATTCTGGCGGATTAGAACGTTATGAAGCATACATTGACGGTTCAAGTGTATCGAGCAACGGGACAATCATCACAGAAGAACAATATTATAAGATGCTACAAGATTATGCGAAAGATGAGCTGAGTACAACATCATTTACAGAATCGTTTGAAGGAAATGTAATTCCCGACGGAAACTATAACTTGAACGAAGATTATTTTTTAGGTGATGTGGTACAGGTAATTAATGAATATGGTATAAGTGCAGCTCCTCGCATTGTCGAAATAATTGAGAGCGAGGATAAAAACGGAAAATCAACCGTACCGACGTTTAGTACATGGGAGGTGTAAAGATGGCAATCACATATGGATTTTTTAACGCAATAAAACAATCAGACGGAACGTATGACCGCATGTATAATGCAGACCAAATGAGTACATATTTTGAAGGATTGATAAGTGACGGGATATACGAAAGTGTAGATGATGGTATGCAGGTGTTAGCTGCTTCGGATATGCAAGTGCAGGTTGGAGCGGGCAGGGCTGTTATCGGTTCAAGGTGGCTTAAAAATACAGCAGCGTATCCGATCATACTTAACCGTGCACATGTAACTTTAAATCGTTATACCGCTATCATAATCAGGCTGGATTTATCGGCGCGTACAATTGAAATCACAACGAAAGATGGAGATAATGCGACAACTCCAGCGAAACCAGTGATGGAAAACACCGAAATGATAAAAGAAATGTGTTTGGCGTATGTTTATGTGGGCAGAGGGGTGACTGCTATCACACAGGCGAATATAGAAGATACCCGGGCGGATAATAGCGTGTGCGGCTGGGTAACAGGTATTGTGCAACAGGTCGATACAAGTAAATTGTTCTTGCAGTGGCAGACGGCATATGAAAAATTTTATAAACAGATGCAAAACTGGCAGGAAGAACAAAAGACAAAGTTCGATGTATGGTTAAGTGCATTAACAGGAGAATTAAAGGTAAATACATACGTTCAGAAATTTCACAAGGTCATTGATATAGAAGAGCCGAGCGGTGAATTTACACTTGACATGACGAATTATACCTATGTCGCTGATGATGTGATTCTTGTAAATGTCAATGGTATTTCGTTAGTCGAAGATGAGGACTATTCGTTAGATCGGAAGAGCGTCGTGT